>Ga0265297_10000137_pt1 | contig 243507 bp, 217 predicted proteins | sample Munlanlwell13791_FD_192502 | JGI IMG/M metagenome (GOLD analysis project Ga0265297, IMG submission 192502) | Leachate microbial communities from a municipal landfill in Southern Ontario, Canada - Leachate well 137-91 | ecosystem: Engineered > Solid waste > Landfill > Unclassified | place...
GGGCAAAAGTATCCAAATAGCGCCAGTTCAAAACCAAAACACCGCTAATGAAAATAAAGAAAATTCCTAGAGCAATCAAAACTTCAATTAGATTTTGACCACGCTGATTCATAGCTCACAATTTTAATAAATCAAACCCAATTGATTAATATTGATCTGAGCTGATTTTAAACTTTTGGCGTTAGTCAATATCAGCGTACCATTAACTGAGGGCAAGCCGGTTTTTTTGGTAAAGTTAATCTCGGTTAAACCAGTAGCCTGAACATCATCAGCCAAACTAAACACTTGATCCTGATTTGGTACCCGACTAACATAACTCGACCCTTGATAAACAGTATAAGTCGTCGAGCCAAAATAAACACCATAATTATTATCTGCCGAGCCAGTTTGAGCCAAAGTTTGCGCTAAGCGAATGTTTTGAAGCACCTCTTGCCGCGCCGCGTCTAGAGTATTAAAAATTAAAAAATAGCTATAAAAAGACAAAACGACGCCCAATAGAATAACGCTGATGGTAGTCACCACCAGAACCTCAATTAGAGTAAAACCGGTCTTGGACATAGATTAATAACGCATTTTACCGGTGATAGAATAAATCGGCGTGATAATAGCTAAAGCCAAAAAACCCACCATCAACCCAATAGTTACCAATAAAATTGGCTCTAAGATAGTGGATAAATTTTTGGTGATATTATCAACCTCATCTTCATGAATTGAAGAACAAAATTTTAGAGAATTACTTAAGGTACCAGAAACTTCACCAACCTGGATAATCTGAACATCAGTAATGGGGAATAATTTTTTATTTTGCTGCAAGATTGAGGCCAAACTATCCCCGGCTTTAACCTGAGTATAGGTCTGACGTAAAAACTTTTTATAATAGTAATTAGAGACTGTTTTAGTACAAATCTTAATGCTATCATCAATAGTAATGCCGCTATCCAACAGAATACTCAATGTCCGAGTAAAAGTAGTCAGGTTCAAATGCAGCGCAATATTTTTGACTATTGGTAACCTCAAAATAAGCCAATGAGATACTGGCTGAACGAATTTACGTCGAAAAAACCAAAATAAAAATATCAGACCACCAATTATACTAACCGTTGCTATTAGACCATGGGCTTGAAAAAAATTAGAAACGCCGATCAAAATTCGCGTGGTGAGCGGTAATTCTATTTGAAAACTATCAAACATCTTAGTCACTTTTGGTAAAATAAAAATAGCGATACCCAAACTCAAGCAGATACCACCAATAAAAACAATCGCCGGATAAATCATCGCTCCGGTTACTTTGCGTTTTAAAGCTTGATTTTTGCCAAGCTGGCCAGCTAAATATTCCAAATTTTGTTCCAAATTACCCGACTCTTCGCCGACTTTGATGACATTAGTATAAATATCAGAAAAGACTTTAGGGGTTTTTTCCAGGGCTTCACTCAACTTATAACCCTTAGCAACTTCGTCATAGACGTCATTAAGTATAAACTGCAGCTTACCCTTAATCTGATCCTTGAGAACTATCAACGCTTCGGTTAGGGTTAGACCAGCCTTAAGCATAATAAAAAGATTTTTAGTAAAAAATAAAACCTGTTTTTGAGAGACGTTACCAATATACAAAAAACGCTTCCACCTGGGAACCCGCCGATGGCCCGACGTAATTATTCTTTTGGCCGGAACTTTCTTATCTTCGGCTTTTGTAATCTCATCCATATGATATTTTATTCTTGAGAAACGCGCAAAATCTCATTGATGGTGGTTTGTCCATCCAGAACCTTAGCGATTCCATCTTCAATCATTGTTACCATGCCTTGCTCAATAGCTTTAGCTTTAATAGCGTCAGAATTAGCCTGATTCATAATCAGCTCTTTTATCTGATCATTCATTTCCAAAACTTCATAAATACCTACCCGGCCTTTAAAACCAGTATACTGGCAAGCTTCACAACCTTTGCCATAATAAATAATCGTTTTTTTATCGTCCAACTTGTATTTTTTAATAGTATCCGGCGACAATTCTTTTTTAACCAATTCAACCACTTGATCATCAATTTGAGCCTTATACTTACATTCGACACAAATACGACGCACCAACCGCTGGCCAATAGCAATATTGACTGTTGAAGCCACCAAAAATGGCTGGATACCCATATCAATTAAACGTGGTAAGGTAGTAGCCGAATCGTTTGTGTGAAGGGTCGATAAAACTAAGTGACCAGTCATAGCGGAGTTGATAGCAATTTTTGCTGTTTCCTCGTCGCGGATCTCTCCCACCATAATAATATCTGGATCCTGACGAACCAACGACCGCAAACCAGCCGAAAAAGTTAAATTAGTCTTGGGATTAACTTGTATCTGATTGACCCCTTCCATATCATATTCGACCGGGTCTTCGATAGTGGCAATATTTACTTCGCGTTTATTTAATTTCTGAATAATAGCATAAAGAGTCGTCGTTTTGCCGCAGCCAGTCGGCCCAGTGGCTAATATCATTCCCCATGGTCGTTTGATATTTTTATTAATCATCTCTAGATATTTTGGGCCAAAACCTAGTTTTTCTAATTCATATTGGCGAGCTTTTTCCGAAAGCAACCGCATAACCACTTTCTCGCCATGAACAATCGGCACAATAGAAACACGAACATCGACTTTCTCGTCACCATAACTAAATTTCAATTTACCGTCTTGAGCTGCTCGGTGCTCATCAGTTCTTAGACGAGCCAAAATTTTGATCCGAGTAACAATCAGCTCGTGCAGATGCATCGGAATAATTAAAATATCATGCAACATACCATCAATCCGGAACCGGATCACTGTCTTATCTTCATAGGGCTCAATATGGATATCTGAAGATTTGCTGGTATAACCAAAATGCAGCATCTTATCAACTATTTTAATTATTGGCAGGTCCTCGGCGCGCGAAGTCTCCTCACCCGAGCTGATAATCTGCTGAATTAATAGATTGAACTCTTCGTTATTAGAAAAATGATATTTATTTAAAATATCATCAATTGACTCCTCTTCGGCGTAATAAATGACCAGTTTATCTTCAGACTTTTTCTGAAAATTGCTAATAAACTCTTGATCGGTTGGATTAGCCATTGCTATGTGCAGGCCTTCTTGATCGTGGTTAAAGGCTACCACCTTATTTTTTTTGGCAACAAACTCCGATACACTTTGGAAAAGTTCCGGCTTAATCTCAATCTTATTTAAATCGATATATTTAACATTTAAAGCTTGGGCCACCGCCTGACCAATTTTGACCCGCTCGAGAATATTCTCGGCAATCAGATACTGCTGCAAGCTAGCTTCCGCCCGGCCCGCATTATCTAAATATTCGGCCACCTGACGTTTGGTCAATAGCTTGTCTTTAACTAAAATATCCGAAAGTTCCGCATCGGAAAAACTCATATAAATCTACTTTTATATTTAAGCGTGACAGCTAGATTAAACTTAATACAATTATAACATATTTTCTTAATTTTTAAAAAGTGGTAAAATAAAAATATCCACTCTTAAATAATCAATAAATAGCTAAGCTATGGTTAAAACCATTAAAATTCTACTTATTATCACCGGCCTTGTCCTATTAGTTGGTCTTGGGTCTTATTTTTACTTTTTTTACACCTACCAATCCTCTGGCCCGACCGATCGAGCCCAGAGTGTCCCGAACGGAGCTACGCCTAGCCAGGAGGTTTATCAACAATACTTCACCGAGTTGTCAATCCCTAAAACCGATTTGGTTAATGAAGAAGATTATATGCTGATCTGGCAGCTGACCGAAGATGCTCCAGATACCACCCTGTATGTCTTACGGGTAGTTGATAAAAATAAAGGTATATTTATCGCTGAAACCCAACCCCATGCTCTCGTCGGCTATGATGGATCAATCTTCCCCAAACCAGCAGACCCTGGTGATTATGAGTTGTGGTTTTATGTTATTAACGAAAACGGCACCGAATATCTAGCGAGCGTTCTACCATTTACTGCACAATAATCCAAAAATATAAAATAGGGGTCGCTCTAGAGCGACCCCTATTTTTTTGTAATTCTAAAAATTCATTAAATTAAACCGCTCCACTTAAGATGGAAAAAAATTACCATAATCACTAAAACAAAACCAGCAAAATAATGAAGTAACCGCTGCTGTTTGACCCGAGAAAAATAACCAATCAAAAAGCTAATCACTAACATTAGAGCAAAAGTAACCACCTCATTCTTAAACTTTAGACCCAGCTCCTGGTTGACTAAAACTAAAATAGTGGCTACAAAATAAAAAATACCACTGACTGCTGCTAAAAAATAATGCAAAGTAGCGATCAATTTTACCCGCTTCTCAGTTATACCCCCGGCGATCATCAGAACATAACACAAAATAATCAGGCCAAAACTGATCATGATTAAATAAGAATAGATTGGCATATATTTTTTATTATAATAATTCGACGTGCCCGTTGGTCTTGGTAAGAGATTTATTGAAAATTATTTCTTCGATTTTATAAGTTCCAAACTTCGGCGCGTCCAAAAACCCCTGAAAAGCCGCTTCGGCTAGCCAGCCGCTTTCTAACCAGTCAGATAGCCACTGGTCAGCATATTTTGGATTATCTTGATTAATACCGCCGCCCAAACTAGTCAACCAATTCTGGTTATAAAATTCCTGCGAGCCAATCGGGTCGGAAATAACAATGGGAATACCGAGAGCGGTAAAAAAGGCCAGCTCGCTGGGCTTAGTCCATAAAATATCAGTCACTCTCAAAATTTGATTAAACCGGTCAAAATAATCATTTTTGTTAATCGCAAAGATGATATCAATATTCTCGCCTAAGTGCTTCTGCAAACCCAACTTATTTATCGCTTCTTTGAAATAAATATAAACTTCATTGCGAATCCCCGCGATCAAATTGATCTTAATTTTGCCACTAATAATCCACTTGCGTAAGCTCTTCAAAATATTAGCGCCGAGCTCGCGCTGAGCGCCCGCGCCACCAACGGCAAAAGTGAGAGTTAACGGCCGCTTAGTGATTTTTTTTACCGGGCCCAAATAATGATTAAGCGACTCATGATATTTATTGATAAATTTATGAGTCGGGTCAAGCTGATGGATCCGATCCCACAGATCACTTTTTAGATTAGTCATTTGACGGCCACCAATATTATCTTTGGGCAAAGGAAAACCAGTCAAAAAAATATTCTGCGGTTTTACCCCATAAAGTTTTAACCGCTCAACCGCCCGATTGGTCGGCGCCAGATATTTGATCTTGCTATTATGGGGTTCAAGCGGCGCCCAAGTCCGGCTGATGTCCGTATCAGTGACAATGCAATAGATGTCCCCTTTGTAGCCATGATATTCAGCAAAAAAAGCAACATTAAAAAAGGTAGCCAAAAAAGGTATCTGTGGATCTTTGTTAAGATACTCAATCAAATTTTTTCCCCAATTACTATGACGCATCAACCGGTACATATACTTAAGCTGCATAGTTTTGGCGGATAGATCGCGCCGAGGGTAAAAAGGATTAATTCGCTGAAAATAATCAAAAACACCAAAAATTATATTACCAATCAATGGTAAATATTTTGCTCGCGAGACAAATTCATAGAATTTACGGCTACTCTGCCAGACCCGGCGGTCTTCTTCGGGAATACCCTGATAATTATTGGCAATTATTATACCCTCATTGGCAATATCAGAAAAAGGATTAGCCGCCCGCTCGTGACCATAGCCCATATCCACGGCTACGACCCAAGCTTTACGGTTTTGTTTTTTGTTTGAGCTCATGGTTATAATAATAACAAATTCTAAGACTATTCGCTACCTAATTGCTAATAGTTGTTCCCTCAAACTGACCAGTTTTTAAATACCGTTCAAAATTAGCTACCTTATGACCGTCCATAACCAAAACTTTGATCCCCGCTTTTTTAGCTAAACGACTAGCCACTGGGTCAAACGGCCAATTAGCCCCCGGCGTCCATTTAGCACCAACTAACTTCAAAAAATCCAACCAGCTAATTTTAGCTAAACGTTTAGCTTGTGGATCTTTGCGTGGATCGCCGCTATAAACATAATCAATATTAGATAGATTAATCACCTCTTTAGCACCATAGCTGATAGCTAGTCTCACCGCATCGTAATCAGTCGAAGTACCTGGTCGCCAGCCAGCGCCAATTAGAATTGACTCTTTAACTTTTTCTCTGATTCGTGGATCGTCAATAATCCGTTGATGTGCCCATTGGCGAAAAATCGTTCGCAATAGATGGGCGTTCAGACGAGTGCTGTGGATGCCGAGCCAATCAACGTCTTCGGGGACAAGCTTAGTCACCTTTTTGGCAGCATTTTGATAAAGCCGACAAGTTTTACCGCCACCGGTAACAATAACAAAAAAATAGCCTTGTTCAATATACTTAAGAACAATCTCTTTAAACTTTTTTAAAAATAAATAATTAATATAGCCTTCCTGGGGCACCAGAACCGAACCACCCAAAGAAATAACGATCGCCTTTTTTGATTTTACTCCCTTTTTCATAATTTTTAATTATTTTAGATATTTGGCCTTAGCAATGTTATGTTGTTCCAAAGTTTTACTATAAATGACCTGGCCATCAGGCGTGGTCAAAAAATACCAATAGTCATTAGTGATCGGATAAACAACAGCTTTGATCGAATCCAAACCAGGATTACAAATTGGGCCAGGCGGCAAGCCAGGATTTTGATAAGTATTATAGGGTGAATCAATATCTCTATCAGTATAAGAGATCGCTGCCATTTTTTTACCAGTAACATAATTGACTGTCGAATCAGCCTGCAACGCCATATTAATCGCTAGCCGCCGCAAAAAAATATCAGCGACTAAACGGCGATCCTGTTCAGTGCGCACTTCTTCTTCAATAATGCTCGCTAAAGTAACAACTTGATGAATCGTCTTTTTTTGCTTCTGAATCTCCTCCCGTAAATCAACTGCTAGCTTTTGGTCAAAATTACTAAGCATTTTATTAACCACTTCCTCGGGAGTTGAGCTAGCATAAAAATTATAAGTATCGGGAAATAAATAACCCTCTAGATCAACCGCTGCTGGTTTACTAGACAAAAATTGATAATCAAAATTTTGCTGTGCCGCCAGATTAAAATCGGCTAAATATTTTTCTTTGTCCTGCTCGGGCCACAGACTAACAACTAAGTAGCTAGCGATTTCTTGATTATTCCAGCCTTCTAGAATAGTCAGAATTTTTTCATTGGTCGCTCGACCATAAGTAATAATATTAGTTAGTTCGCGCAAACTCATTTGTGGATTAAGTAAATACTCCCCAGCCTGAATTTTGCCCTCACGCCGAAGCAGCCATAGATAGGTCTCAAAATTAAATTGATTATTAATCAAACCGGCGGCATGTAAATTAACGCTAATTTCATTAACTCCCTGCCCTTTTTTGACTACAAAACTCTGACTCTGGCTATTGGCTGATTTATCAGCTAAAAAAACATCGGCCAAAAAATAGCCAGCCAAAATAGCGGCCAAAACCATTGCTAATAACAAAACAATAAATATAATTTTTTTCATAATGCAATTATAAAAATTGGTTTAAACCACGTTCTTCCAAAATCTTAACTATCATCTTGGCATCTTGGGCCCGCTCCCGCGGACAAACAAAAAGAGCGTCATCAGTCTGAACAATAATTGTGTTTTTCAGCCCAGCTGTAGCGATCAGTTTGTCAGTAAAATTATAAATAAGATTGCCCTCCGAGTCATAAGCAACGCTTAGACCCTTAACCACATTGGCCTCTTTATTATCTAAAACACTCCGCAGAGTCTCCCAGTGACCAATATCAGTAAACTGATAGCTAGCGGCAATCACGACGATCTGGTCTGATATTTTTTCCAAAATACCATAGTCAATAGATATTGGTTTAATTTTGGCAAACTCTTTAGCTAGAACAGCGGTCTCATTTTTGGTGCCAACGGCGGCTTCAATCTTTTTTAAAATTTGGTAGGTTTTTGGTAAATACTGTTGGTAAAGGTTCAATAGACGATCCACCCGCCAGGCTAAAACTGTCGGGTTCCAGAGATAATGACCATTCTGGAGATATTTTTGAGCGGTTTGATAGTTAGGCTTTTCGACAAACCGACTGACCTGATAAAGATTTTTACCAAGACGCCGACCCATCTTAATATAGCCATAGCCAGTTTCTGGGTAAGTTGGTTTAACTCCGACCAAAACCGTTGTCTGGGGATTTTGCCTGAGGGTTTGTTGCAATGTTTTGAAAATGGCAAAATACTTTTTTTCATTCTTAATATAATGATCGGCATTAATAGTCACTAGGCTTTCCTGAGGATTTTTTTTATGCAAATATACCGCCGCCAAACCAATCGCGGCGGCAGTATCTTTACGACAAGGCTCAAGAATAACATTTTGTCTGGCTAAACCAACTAATTGTTTTTTAATATCAGCTAGCTGCCCTTGGCTAGTGGAGATAATAATATCTTGCGGGCTAAAAATTTTTCCCATCCGTTTAGTGGTTTTTTGCAGCAAGGTGTCACTATCCAAAAATGGTTGAATCTGCTTAGGCCGCTGTTTCCGCGATACTGGCCACAACCGCGTGCCGCTGCCACCAGCTAAAATAATTGCTTTCATAATAAATAGATTTGTTATTATTTTACTATATTTATCCCAACCTGTCATCTTGGTTCGAATGAATAAAAAAGGGTTCAACGATCAATCGTGAACCCGAAACGTGTTGTTACTAGCCGCCGCAGTGGCTAGAACGGTTTTCTGTCGCCCGGATGGCGCAGTCCCATATTGCGCCGATGGCCACCACACGCCATCTGACGCAAGGTCTCCGCCAACGAACGCCCGCCGCGACCAGCGTTTTCCGCCATGGCCAGAAACCAGGCACGAGAACCCGGTCGATGCCAAGGCGCCTTGGGACGCCGAGACTCCGGCCCATCGTAGCACGGCGCAGGAATATCGTCGGGACGAGAAGACACCTCGCGTGACGCCGACTCTATCACCTCGCCGCCACGTGCCACTCCAGCGTCAATGGCTGACCCGCCACCGATCACCAGTACCTTGCCACTGGCTTTCTCTTCGGGCATATGCCCTCCTTATATTATCTCTGTTGTGGTTGAATCTACAACTATAAACAATAAAACAATAATTGTCAATATTAAAAATAATTTTAATCAATAAAAAATGGTGGGGCCAAGCTACACAAAATGCAGCTCAGCTCCACCGCGCCAATAGGGTCTTCCGGCAGGATGCCGGCTAGCCCTTTTTGGGAACGCCGTTGCGGTCGTGCCGCGGCGCTTCGCGCCGGCGGAATTCACCCACGGCGCGGGTGGGAAACGCAGCCTCAAACCGCTGCGCCGTGTCGCCACGGCCTTGATCGCGAAGCGACTGGCAGTGTATACACTGGCATTTTTCCAGATGCCCGTTCACCTTAGCCATGATACCTCCACAACGAAGTTTGTCTTACTATATACAAAAAAATGAAAAATGTCAAGTATTTAACTTAGAAATAATATAAATCAAACGTAAAACTATTTTATTCCGATTATAAACATTAACCAGTTTATTTTTAGGGATATAGATCAACTCGCCTTTAGTTAGTTTAAAAACTTCGCTATTAACCACCGCATAAGCAATCCCCTGCAACACACCAACTACCTCTTCCCGGTCATCGGTCCGGTGCGCCCCGAAGCTCTTTTTCTCGTCCAAATTAAGATAATTAGCCTTAAGGTTACGTGTCGGAAAAAACTCAATAATCTGACTCAGTCTATCAAACTGTTTAATTATTACTTCGTTCTTCTTTTTACTAGGCTGAATCTGGGCCATTTTATTTAATTACCAAAAAATAGATTAAAACTGCCGCGCCCAAAATAATCCGATAAATACCAAAAACATTGAGCGAATGGTTGGCTAAATATTGTAAAAAATATTTTAAACAAAAATAACCAACCACGCCCGAAACCACAAAACCGACAACAAACAAACCAATCTCGCTCGGATTAATCCCCTGCTGAATTAGGTCGAATGATTTTTTCACTCCGGCAGCAAAAATAACTGGCAAAGATAGTAAAAATGAAAATCTGGCGGCTTCAGTTCTTTTTAAATTCTCACCTAAACCTGCTATAATAGTAACACCGCTACGAGAGACCCCGGGAATCAAAGCCAAAATTTGAGCTAGACCAATACGGAGCGCTCCAGCCCACGACAGCTGACTAAGGTCTTTATTCTTCTGACCAATAATTTCATAGATAAAAAATAAAATACCAAAAGCTATCAACACAATAGCTGCGCTGGTAACCGAACGAAGCAAACCATCATCAAAAATAGTTAATAAATAACCAATAAAAATAGCCGGCAGACTGCCAACTAAGATCATCCAAGCTAGACGTTGATCAATATTAGCCTTTAAATCCCAATAGCCTAAACTGTTAAAAAACGCTTTTAAATATTTAACCACTTCTGGCCAGAAAAAAATCAATAAAGCAACAAAGGTGCCCAGATGAAGAGCCACATCAAAAGCTAACGAGTCTGACAGTTGAAAATTAAAAAACTCATGCAAGATTAATAGATGACCCGAGCTGGAAACCGGCAAAAATTCAGTTAAACCCTGGATAACCCCAAAAACTAGACTGTAAAAAATAAACATCACACAAAAAATAATTAATAATTAATCTTTAATATTATGACTTACTGGGTTTTCGCTCTACCAATCGCGGCGGGGATAGTCACCCAACTAACCAAAGTAATCATCGAGTCCGCTAAAGGCCAATTCTCCTGGCATCAGCTTAAAAATTACGGCGGTATGCCCTCTTCTCACTCAGCGTTCGTCGTCGGGTTGATGACCGAAATTATGCTAATCGACGGCCTCTATTCAACTACTTTTGCGATCGCTCTAGTTTTTACCATCTTGATGATTCGCGACGCCACGGGCTATCGTCTCGATATCGGCAAACACGCCGAGATTCTAAATCACCTAGTTAAAGAGCTACCAGCCAAAGAACAAAACAAATTCCCTTTTTTAGATGAACGCGTTGGCCACCACCCTAAGGAAATCTTAGTCGGCGCTTTAATCGGTATCGCCGTCGTTCTAATCAGCAATATTATCATCTAACAACTCTGCTCGGTTTTCTACTTATTCTCTTTTGGTTGGCGTTCCCGTTCACCAAGTTCTTGTCTAATTTTCTCTTCTATATCTAAATCCTACGTATTTTTTCTTCAGGCCCTTCTAAATCCTCAACTGGATTTCTGATTGCCTCGACTGGCCGCCTTGGTCCAAACATAAATTTAATCAAAATTATTTATTATTTCTGACATTGATCACAATAATGAGTGCCGCGGCCACTAAGCTTAATTTTCTGAACTGGCTGGCCGCAACGCCGGCATTTTTGTTTAGCCCGACCATAAACTTTTAAATAAGGCACAAAACCGCCCGGTCGGCCATCGGTCCGAACATAAGTATTAGCCGAAGTGCCGCCGTGGTTAATAGATAATTTTAAAATCTTGGGTAAACAATAAAATAACTTTCTGATCTCAACGGATTTTAGACTGCCCGCTGGCCGAGTTGGCTTGATCTGGGCACACCAACAACTTTCATCAGCATAGATATTACCTATCCCCGCGATTAACTCCTGATCCAGCAATAGCTGCTTGATCTTTTTCCGGGGATAACACTTAATAATCTGCTCAAAACTTTTTAGATTATATTCTGAACTCAGCGGCTCGATTCCATATTTTTGCTCAATTGCTGCGAGCTGTTTACTACTGACCGACTTAAACCAGCCAAACTTACGTAGATCATTATAAAATAAATGCGAACCATCGGTAAATTGCCAAATAATCTGAGTATAGCGATTAGGCAAATCAACTAAACCACCAACGATTGAATGACCGCCAACAATCAGTTGGCCACTTTTAGCTTGATAAATCAATTGGCCGGTCATCTTGAGATGAACAATCACAAAATCCGCTTTACCTAGATCAATAATAATAATTTTGGCCCGGCGACGAATATTCCGAATGGTCGCGCCAACAATTTTTTTTCTAAAAACCGCCACCGACAAATTAATCATCTTGGCAATGTGCACCTCTATCGTCTTAATCTTTTTACCTTTAATCTTTTGGTTAAGCTCACGGACGATTGTTTCTACCTCGGGCAATTCTGGCATAGAGATTATTTTTCCGACTCTAAAAATTGACGTTCACGCTCGATAATATCTAATACTATTTTTTCAATATCCAAGCCACGAAGCGCCGCTAATTTTATTATCTGCATCAAAGAATCACCAATTGCGTCTTGAAAATCACTTTTTTTATATTCAGCGGGCCGCGATTTATTATTAACATAATCCCGCGCCAACTCGCCTAATTCTTCAATAATATGGTAAAAAGTCAGCTGCTCATTAGGCACCACTTTTCTTTTTTTGTCCCAAGCGTCAACAAACTCTACAACCTTTTTTTGAAAATCCTTTACTTCCATAGGCTTTTATAAATTTAGCTTACTCTTAAAAATATTTTGATAGATATCACGCCGGCTAACAATCCCAATCACCTTGTTATTTTTAAGCACCGGCAGACGATTAATGTGCCGCGATAGCATAATCGCTCCAGCCTTCATTACCGGATCGTCTGGCTGGAGAGTGACTATTTCTTTTTTCATAAATTTTTCTACCGGCAGATCTCTAACTTGCTTGATATTATCCTCCATCGCCTCGTGATCCAAAAAAACTTCTGGATTATTATAAAAATCCTGGTAGGTAGGATACATCATTCGATAAATGTCTTTTTCCGAGACTAGACCAACTAATTGTTCCTTGGCATCAACCACCAAGACTCCGCTGACCTGTTTTTTGAACAAAATTTTAGCCACTTTTTCTAAAGTATCGGTTGGTTTAACCGTGATTATTTTTTTACTCATTACTTCTTCAACTTTCATATTTTTAGGATTACTAATTAGATTAATGAGCTACCAGTCATATCCTTAGGTTTATTTAAACCCATAATTTTTAAAACCGTCGGCGCAACATCAGAGAGTACTCCTTGCGGCGCTACTAGAGACAGATCGGTACCGACGCCATCGGGCAAACCAGCAGTCTGACCTTCCCATGGTTTACCAACAATAATAAAAGGCACGGGGTTAGTACTGTGTTCCTTATCAATCTCACCAGTCTGCAAATTAATTAACTCCTCGGCGTTGCCATGGTCGGCGACAACTAGCACCACACCACCCTTAGCCAAAGTCAGATCAACGATCTGCCCCAAACACCGGTCAACAACTTCGATACACTCAATAGTTGGCTGAAGCTCGCCAGTATGGGCGACCATATCAGGATTAGCAAAATTAACCAGAATGAAATCATATTTATCCTTTTTAATCGCCTGAACGATCTGGTTAGCCACCTCTTGAGCGCTCATCTCCGGTTTTTGTGCATAAGATGAAACCCGCGGCGAAGGAATAACCACCTGGTCCTCACCAGGATATTTGATGTCTTTTAAACCGTTAAAGAAAAAAGTAACGTGAACATATTTTTCGGTTTCGGCAATGTGCAATTGCTTTAATCCAGCTTCGGCGATAACCCGCGCTAGTGGTGTTTCAACATTTTCTGGCGGATAAGCCACTTCGACTGGCAAATCTTTTTCATACTCCATCATGGTGGCGAAGAAAAGATTGGGTAAATAAATCCGGGGGAATTTGTCAAAATCCGGCAAAACATAAGCCTTAGTTAATTCACGGCCACGATCAGCCCGAAAATTAAAAAATATTACCGCGTCATTATCTTCAATTTTACCTACCGGTTGATCTTTATGAGTAATAACCACCGGCACAAACTCTTCGTCATAAACTTTCTTTTGGTATGATTTTTCAATTGCCTCCACTGGATCATCAAATTTTTCAACGCTCTCGCCTAAACTCATAGCTTTATAAACTTGCTCAATCCGCTCCCAATGATTATCACGATCCATTGAATAAAACCGTCCTGATAGAGTAGCAATTTGACCGACTTTATTTTTTTTGAGCCGTTTTTGCAGCTCCTTAATATAATCAATACCAACGTTATAGATTGTGTCGCGACCATCCAAAAAAGCGTGGATATAAACCTGGTCAATTTTTTCTTGCTTAGCTAAATCTAACAAAGCATAGAGATGCTCAATATGCGAATGGACGCCACCACTGGAGGTTAAACCAACTAAATGCAGTTTGGACTTATTCTTTTTAGCATGTTCAATAGCTTTGAGTAAAATTGGATTCTTAAAAAAACTACCCTCGGTAATATTGCGCGAAATTCGTGGCAAATTTTGATAAACCACTTTACCAACACCCAAATTTAGATGACCGACCTCTGAGTTGCCCATTTCGCCAAATTGCAAACCAACCTCTTCAGAAGAAGCATGCAGGGTCATTGCTGGATAAGTAGTAATTAATTTATTAATTACCGGCGTCTTGGCTTGAGTAACCGCATTGCCCTCACTAGCCGGCGCGACGCCCCAGCCATCTAAAATTGCTAAAACTATTGGTTTTGGTCGAGTAGCCATAAATTTTTATCTAAAAAGTCCGCCGCGACTCATCTCTTTAGCTTTTTTAATTTCCATTGTTTTTAATACTGTTGGCGCAATATCACCCAGAACACCCTTCTTGAGTCGTTTTTGTTTAAACAACCGATCAGCCAAGATGAACGGCACAGGGTTACGAGTGTGTTCGGTAAAAATTTCCCCTGTCCGTCGGTCAATCATTTGATCGGCATTGCCATGGTCAGCCGTAATAAACATCGTTCCTTCTTGTTCGTGGACTAAATTATACAGCTTACCAACGCATTGATCAACCGTCTCTACTGCTTTAATCGCCGCCTTGAGATTACCAGTGTGCCCCACCATATCGGGATTAGCAAAATTAATAGCAACAAAATCATATTGTCTTTTCCTAAGCGCCTTAAGTACTTCGGTAGTGATAAGTCCGGCACTCATTTCTGGTTTTTTATCATACGAGGCAACGTCAGGCGACGGGACCATTCGCCAATCTTCGCCATCTAGTGGGTTAGCATAGCCGCCATTAAAAAAGTAAGTTATATGAGCATATTTCTCTTTCTCAGCAATATACAACTGCCGCCGCTGACTCAAAACCGCTGGCAAGGTATTTTGGACATCTTCGGAAGGAAAAGCCGAAATAATAGAATCTAAATCCGGACCAAAATCAGTCATAGCCACAAAACACAAATTTTTTAAAACTTTTTTACGCTTAAAACCGCCCTTCTGCTCAAAATCTTTTTGAACAAAAGGCTTAGCCATCTGCCGTGCCCGATCTGATCGTAAATTGTAAAAAATTATTGCATCATTATCAGTAATAAACCGACCCACTTGATGATCATGCTGAATAATTGACGGCGGCAAAAACTCATCAGTTTTACCCAAACTATAACCATGGAAGATAGCTTCTTCGGGATTAGCTACTTTGTAGCCCTCGCCCAACACCATGGCATTGTAAGCCGCCTCAGTCCGCTCCCAAGCTTTCTTCCGATCCATACCATAAAACCGACCCATAATTGTCACGATTATTTCACCGTCTTTAAAAGAGCCAACCAAACGTTTAAGCAATTTAATCGCATAATAAGGTGGCGAATCGCGACCGTCAGTAAACAGATGTAAAAAAACTTGCGGCGTGGCTTTGAGCCGGCACATAGTTAATAAAGCAATCAAGTGATCCGGATCGGCATGTGCCGACTTTTGATTACAAAGCAGACCCATAATATGAATATGGGATTTATTTTTCTTGGCGTGATTAATCGCCTGCAAAAAAGCCGGGTTTTTAAAAAAAGTACCGTCGTTAATATGTTTATCAATCTTAACATTATCTTGATCAACAATCCGACCGGCGCCCATATTCATATGCCCAGCCTCGGAATTACCCGGCTGCGGCGTCGGTAAACCAACGCTACGGCCAGAAGCGTTCAAAACTGTATGCGGATAAATCCGCCAAAGTCTATCAACATTAGACGTCCGGGCTAACCAAACAGCGTTCCCTTTCCATTTGGGACCGATCCCCCAGCCGTCCATAATGGCCAAGACTACTGGCTTAGTTTTTTGAATCATAAGTTCGCTGTTCGCTGTTCGCTGTTCGCTGTTCGCTGGTGGTTACCAAGACGCGAACTGCGGACTGCGAACCGCGATTATCTTAATATTTTCCAGCTAAAGTGTCTTCAATCTCCATTAGATAATTATACTTTTCGGTTCGCTCACCACGCGTTGGGCCAACCTTAATAAACTGCGCGTTGGTGGCTACCGCAATATCAACTAGAGCCACATCGCCGGTCTCACCACCACCACGGTGTGAGATAACATGCATCAAACCATTTTGCCGCGCCAGCTGGATTGTATCAATTGTCTCAGTTAAGGTGCCAATCTGATTTTGTTTAATTAAAATTCCGCTGATGGCTTTCATGGCCAAAGCTTTTTTGAGCCATTTGGCATTGGTCACGGTCAGATCGTCCCCGATCAAAGGTATCTTACCTAATCTGGATTTAAGGATCGGCCAATTTTCCCAATCATTTTCCCCCAAGCCATCTTCTAGAGATAAAATTGGATATTTTTTAGTCCAACCAACCAAATAATCAATCATCTTGGCTGGCGAATATTTTTTACCTTCGTGAGCTAAAATGTACTGACCGTTTTGATAAAGTTCCGACGCGGCCGGATCAAGCGAGATGGCAATTTGTTTACCTGGTTTGTAACCCGCTTCTCTAATAGCAGCAACCATCATCTTGAGTGGCTCTTCATTGGATTCAATTCCCTCGGGGGCAAAAGCGCCTTCATTACCAACATTGGTGCTATAGCCCTTCTGATGCAGGATATCCTTCAACGCATAATAAGCTTCAACATCCCAACGGACTGCTTCTTTGACACTCGGCGCATTGACGGCTGAAAACAAATATTCTTGGAAGTCAGTAGAATTATCAGCGTGTTTACCGCCTTCCACTACCACCATCATTGGCCGCGGCAAAATGTATTTTTTGTCTTTAATTTTAAAAGTTTTCCGAATATAAGCATAAAGCGGCATTTTATATGCGGCGGCGGCAGCTCGAGCACAAGCTAGGGACGTGGCAATCATGGCGTTACCACCAAGATTGGTTTTACCTTCGGTGCCGTCGAGCTTGATCATTATTTCATCTAATTGGCGCTGTTTATCAGCGGTTTGACCGACTAACTTGGGCGCGATTTTTTGAGTAACAATTTTGACCACCTTTAAAGCACCATGACCGCCGTATCTTTTTTTATCGCCATCCACAATAACCGCGGCTTCGCGCTCACCCGCTGAAGCGCCAAACGGCGCCGACGCTTTGCCAACGGCTCCATTATCTAAGGTGACCTTAACTTCAATAGTCGGGACCGAAATTGAGCTTAAAATCTCGCGGGCTTGAATTTTTTGATTTTCATAGTAATAGATTTTGTTAAAATTATCATTCTTATTATACCATTACCACACTTTTTTAAAAACCCTCTTTCGAGGGTTTATCCGAGTTAATTTATATTATAATTTAACTAAATCCCAAAAATCGTACAAAACTATACCTAAATATAAAAGAGTCGCGAGCCCCAAAATAACATGGTAAAAAGATGGATATACTACTCTTACCGCCGATACGATACATTCAAGCAACAGAATAATAAGTAATATAAAAACAAATGTGGAACTATGAGCGAGTATTTTCCCCACCTTGCTATTTAATTTACTTTTTTCATAAGTAAAAGCAAAATTGGCAAAACAAGCCGTGACTAAAAACATACTGATAACTAAAAGAAAGTCATTCGTTTGCTCAAATTTTAGTTGTGCTAACGAATTCTGGATGATTGGATACAACCAGGCGGCAATTGCTAGAATTAGAATGTTCTTGATAAGATTATCTCTGATGGAAGATTTCATGATCATAATTGTGCGCCTAGAGTTAATTAATTATGAATTTTATTTAACTAAATTATTGGCAATTTGCATCCACCTGCTTGGCTTTAAAACTTTTAAGGGTGAGCTCAGTACCTTCAAATAAATTTTCCGGCAGTTTATCCAGATCAAACCATTCCCAACGGACGCATTTATCCGGCTCAAGTAATTTGGGTTCGCCACCTAGATATCTAGCTAATAAACCAATATTAACCACGTGAAAACCTTTATCAGCTATATACCTTAGCTGGTCAGCGATAGAAATAACTTTAACTATTTCTACATCTAAATCTACTTCCTCTTTTGCCTCCCGCACCCCGCAAACAAAAATTTTTTCACCATAATCCAGCCAACCGCCGGGAAAAGCCCATTCGCCTACCCCGTGCGTGCCTGAACGCAAACCCAAAAGCACTTTACCATCCGGCCGTTGAATTAGAACGCCAATTCCTACCAGTGGTTGTTTGGTATTTAAATTCATATTTATTTCTCAAATTTTAACCACCGCAATACCACCCAGGCGATCGCGCCACCAAGCAATGCCGAGAACAACTGCGGCCAGCTCATTAGCACGGCAACCGATTCTAACAGCTTAGCCGAAAGTAAGCTCTTCATCAATAAATGGACAATCGCGTATAGCCAAACAAACTTAGCCACTGAAGCAACTACCACTGCCAACCAGTAATTGCGACTGCGCAAAATATCAAAAATCCAGATTAATAAAGCATTACTCATCATAATAAACGGTACCATTGGCGCCAAGGGCGTTGGTAGTAAACCATAAGCCAAAGCCACTGAACTGGGCACCAAAGCAATCAATAACGCTTCGCGCACGCCAACTATGGCTACAGCCAAAAACAAAATAGCGTTAACGATTGGCCCGGTCAGCCATTGGCTATGGATAAACATCGGCAAAAAGGTGGCCACGCCAAGTAGGGCGATGAACTTAGTGGCGACCAAACCCTGCGCTTTACTTAGACCGAGGGAAGTAGACAAAGGATTATTCATAAATAATTTTATTTAATCTTCTCCGCGCCCCAACGCTTTTGTTTGTAATTGCGGGTGTGGAGTAAATGATGAGCTAAACCTTTTTGTTTATCAAAATACTCGCGATAAATTTCTAGTAAATCTGGGTTCTCGTGCGCTTTGCGGATTTTGGCGCCCTTATCCAACTTATATAAAGCCGCCGCCCGCGCCGCACGGATCTTGGCATTAGTTGGCACTGGCTGGCCCCCGCCGCCGATACAACCGCCCGGGCAAGCCATCACTTCCACAAAATGAAATTTCTCTTTGCCGGATTTTATTAACTCCATAATCTTTTTAGCATTACCCAACTCATTGGCCACGGCGATTTTGACAGTTTTACCTTTAACCTTGACACTAAATTTTTTAATTCCGGCCATCCCGCGCACCGCTGGAATATCAATTTTAGTTAATTTTTCACCAGCGTAATATTCTAAAGCTGTCCGCAGAGCCGATTCCATCACCCCGCCCGAAGCGCCATAAATTGCTGCCGCGCCGCTACTACGTCCCGACGGACTGTCAAAATTACGTTCCCGCGCTTTGGTTAGATCGATTTTTGCCCGACGCAGCATATAAGCTAATTCGCGCACGGTCAAAACATAATCAACTGCTTTTAACCCACCTTTAAGTCTAAGTTCTGGCCGAGCCGCTTCAAACTTTTTAGCCACGCAAGGCATAACCGATACCATCACAATCTTACGCGGATCAATACCAAGTTTCTGAGCAAAATAAGTCTTAGCCACCACACCCACGCACTGCTGCGGTGATTTGGTCGTGGAAATATTTTTGACAAATTCAGGATAAAAAAACTCAACATATTTAACCCAAGCTGGACAACAAGAAGTTAACACCATCTTGCCCCTACCTAAACACTCAAAACATTCTTTAGCTTCTTCAAAAGTAGTAATATCCGCGCCCAGATTAGTATCCAGAATATAATCAAAACCTAGTTTTTTAATCGCGCCAACCATCTTGCCAGTAACCACTGCTCCGGGCGCGAGATCAAACTCTTCACCAATAGAAACCCGGACCGACGGCGCAGTCTGGGCAATTACGACTTTGTCAGGACTATTCAGCGCTGCTTCCACCGCGCTCCAATGAGGCTGGCCCTGGATTGCGCCAACTGGACAATGAACAATACATTGGCCACAAGTAGTGCAGTCGGTTTTTTTGTTGTTAGTTGGACAGACTATTGTTTCAGCTGCCTTGCCTTTGACTTGGTAGAAATCAACCGCTTGTTTTTGACAGACCTCAACACAGTTGCCACAATCAATACATTTGGTTTGATCAAAAACAATTGTATCACTGAATCTAAAAATATTACGGCTGCCTTTGCGGTCTTTAAACCGGCTAATTTTACCATGATATTTTTTGGCATAATCCTGTAATTTGCAATGCCGATCGTAAATACAATCCGCACATTTTTCAATATGTTCCGAAAAAATCATTTCCAAATTAATCTTACGAGCCGTTTGCACCTTAGGCGTATCAGTGAATATTTCCATCCCTTCTTGTGCTTCGGTTGAACAAGCGGTGACCAATTTTCCGCCCTTAAGTTCCACCACACAAATCCGACAATTAGCTTTGACTTTTAAATCCGGGTGGTTACAAAGAGTGGGAATTTCCACAATTCCTTCCAGCGCGGCCAAAATCGTTTGGCCTTTTTTAGCTTGAACAATTTTATTATTGACTTTGATTTGCATAATTTAAAAATTCTTCAAAATCTCTTTTTTAATTTGATTTAATGTTTCCTGACTAGCCGGCGGCTGTTTGATTTCGCTTTTTATTAATGACGGCCAAACTGGATCTTTCCAAATTACACCGGCAAATTCCTTATCCCGAGAATATCTTGGAATAATATGAAAATGAATATGCTTCTCGTGGTTCATTAAAAGTAACCAGTGAATATTATCGTAACTAAAAGACTTTTTGAGTGAAGGCTCTATTTCTCTAGCGATTTGGGCCAGTTCCGCCATCTCCTCAGGTGTAACCTCTGATAAAGACCCCAAGTGCCTCTTATTTATAACCACACAATTTCCTAAAGTAAAATTGCTGTTTCTAACTAAAAGCTTCCAATATTTATATTCTCTAATCAAATTTTTCGACTCATTAAATTTGTCCCAGATATTACAACACGGCATATTTTTCATCCTTTAAAATTATTCTTCTCTAATACAGATTATATTCTACTTAAGTCATAAATTCGTCGGGGTCTGGGGCGCGCCCCATTATCATCCTGAACCCCTTGGCTCCGCTTCGCTCGGGGTAAACTCCGCGAATTCCCCTCGCCCCACTGTCATCCCGACCGAAACGAGCGGAGCGAGCGAAGTGGAGGGATCAGCCGGTTTAACCAATATTATTGAAACGTCGAGCTGATTCCTCGCTTCGCTCGGAATGACAATGTACGGGTAGGGCAGTGCCCTGTCCCCTACTCTTTCACATTCTGCCAATAACTCTTAATGGCAATCGGCACCGCCATACCCAAACCGCAAGAACTGGTGTTTTCTAAGCTAAACAAAATTTCTTTAAATAGTGGCCAATCAACTTTGGGTTGACTCAAAAGTTCAACCAGCCGATAGGTGCCCTCGCGGCACGGCACACATTGACCACAGCTCTCAAATCTAAAAAACTGGAGCCAATTTAAAAATAGTTTTTTCTGATCTTCATCCAAACGATGGATCACAATCGAACCTAAACCGCGAAAATCTTTAAGGTTTTTATCTAATTGTGAGCTATTTAAAACCGTGCCCGCCGCACCACCACCGGCCTGGACAAAAAATGGAAATTTAGGATAAGTGTTAGTGGTTTTTAAAATCTCGGCCATGGTCAGCTGCTCTGGTAATTCATAAACCTGCGGCTTAACCCCGGCGCCAGAAATACAAATCAAGCGTTTCTGTTCATATTCCCCGCGCAAAATCAAACCAATATTATAAAAAGTTTCTAGATTGTTAACTAGTGTCGGCGCGCCGAATAAACCGGCTTGCGGCGGATAGGGTGGTTTGAGTCGCGGCATCACCCGATGGTTTTCTAAACTTTCAATCAAGGCCGTTTCTTCTCCGCCGATATAGCCGGCGGTTTCTTGAAACAGTTCAATTTTTTGTCGGCCAATTAGTTTTTTCAGCTTAAGCTGATATTTTTGATAATAATCATGCCGCAGATAAATAATCGCTTTTTTGGCTTTAAAAAAACTGAGGGCAAATTTAATCGCCTCAATCGCTATCTCCGGCTTATTCTCTAAAACCCACTGATCTTTAAAAACCGCTGGTTCGCCTTCCGAAACATTGCAAACAATATATTTTTCCTGACCCGGCGCATCAAGCACCATCTGCCATTTGGTGGCGGTTGGAAAGTTACAACAACCCCGCCCAATTAATTCATATTGAGCTAATTTTTTAATTATCTCGACCATAAGTTAGTGATTTTCTTCATTTTCTAACGGCATGTAGGAACTTGTTGGACAGAGATCAGCGTCGATCTCCCCCAACACTTCGTACCCATGACAGTCCCCTCGCTCGCTATCCTTAGGTCGAAAATGTTTGCAGTCCCGACACTTTGGCATATTAAATTAATTATAAACTATCGCTCCAAAACGTCTTCGTATTCCATCTCATAAATGTGCAAAATGGTAAACGCCACCGAAATGATGATTGGCCCGATCAAAACACCCCAAAAGCCAAAAAGTAAAATCCCGCCAAAAATACTAAAGAAAATGATTAAAGGATGAACCTGAGCTTTACCTTTAATTATTAATGGTCGCAGTAAATTATCAGCCATACTAACCGCCAAGAATCCCCAAGCCAACAAGAAAATTCCTTGCCAAATTTGACCCACAATCAACAGATAGATCGCCACCGGAAACCAAACCAACGCCGCGCCGACATAAGGCAATAAAGCCACAAAGGCCATAGCCACACCGGGGAAAAAAGCCGGAATACCAATAATTATAAAACCGACTGCACCAACAACACCCTGGGCAATCGCCGTCACAAAGGTGCTAATAATTGATGAATAGCTAACATCGCGAAATTTCTGAAAAATTTCTTTATCATATTTATTAGATAGCGGCGTTAGATACATCATCCGCTTGACCAGCTTCTCACCATCACGAAATAAAAAGAATATCGTAAAAATCAACAACATAAAACCGGTAAAAATCTGGGTGGTGCCCTTAACCAGTGATGTGCCGCCCGAGACTAAAGTATCGCTAATTTTACCGCTAGATTTAATCAAAAAGTCCTGGACATTCAAAAACCGCGGATCGATCCAATCAAACCGACTAAGTATCTTCTCGTCAATTATGTACTGCATCTCGCCATTAATAATTGACTGCCGAACCAGGCCATAACCTTCAACTGACTTCTTGGATAAATAAAGCACAAACTGCGTAACCGGCAGAATTATTAAAACCGTAATCAAAATACACATAATCAGCGCCGCCCACCCTTGGCGATTGCCGAGCCGTCGCGCTAATCGTTCATAAAGTCCATAAAAAATAGAAACCAACATTCCCGCCACCACAATAATCATCAAAAACGGTTTGAGTAATAAATAACAAAAATACAAGGCAACAGCTAAAATACCAAAAAGAAAAATTTGGGAAATAACTTTTTTATCAATCATATTTTTGATTTAATATTTACTATAAAATATGTTCGGCCATCTCCACTAACCGATGAGAGTAACCTAGCTCATTATCATACCAAGCCAGAACTTTAACTAAATTACCGCCAACAACCCGAGTCAAAGATAGATCAACAATAGCTGAATGCGAGTCACCCACAATATCGCTCGAGACCAATGGTTCGTCAGAAACTGCCAGGATACCTTTAAACAAGGGCTTCTTGACTGCTTGTTTAAAAGCATTATTAATCTCTTCGACAGTTACATTTTTCTTAAGTAAGCAAGTAACATCAGCAATCGAACCGCAGGACACCGGCACCCGAATGGCAATACCGTCAAATAACCCAACTAATGACGGAACTACCTTGGCCGTGGCTTTAGCTGCGCCAGTAGCGGCTGGCACTTGATTAATGGCTGCGGCCCGGCCTTCGCGCAGATCTTTTTTATTAGGCCCGTCAACTAAACCTTGACTAACTGTATAAGCATGGGAAGTGTTTAATAAAGCCTTACTAATTCCAAAGGTGCTTTCCAATACTTGAATCACCGGCGCGATGCAGTTGGTGGTGCAAGAAGCATTAGAAATTACTTGACCAACTTTAAAATTTTTGGCTGTAAACTCGGTACCCAAAACTAAAGTGTGCTTTACATCTTCTTTGCCTGGCGCCGAAATTAAAACCTTCTTCGCCCCGGCAGCGATATGTTGACTGGCTCCAACTTGGTCGGTAAAGAAACCAGTGCATTCTAAAACCACATCCACTTTTAGTTTTTTCCAAGGTAACTTAGCTGGTTCCTTTTCATTTAAGACCGGCACCTTTTTACTGCCAATTACTAAAAAATCCTGACCGGCTTTAACCTCTTGATTATAATGGCCATAGACCGAGTCATGCTTGAGTAAATAAGCCAAATTTTCCACTGAAGCCAAATCATTAACCGCCACAACTTCAATATTTTTCTTTTCTAGAGCGATTTTAAAAGCACAACGGCCGATCCGGCCAAAACCATTAATCGCTAAACGAATTTTTTGTGACATATTCTAATAAAAGTTAAGGTTGTTAACCAAGCTTATTATAACATAAAAGTGAGCACGCAGTATACAGTATGCAGTATGCAGGGACTATTTCCCACAAACGGTGGCACTTGGTCTCTGCATATTGCATACTAATCCCTGCATACTATAAAAACCCCCTCACCAGGGGTCTAGTATAATAAGAATTAAAAATCAAAAACCTACTTCTCCACCACCTTCAATTTATCCGCCGCGATCTCCACAATTGTCCCCTCTTTAACCTCTTTATCAGGAAATAATCGAACATCCACGGTCTGTTTTAAGGTATGCCAACCAATTACCTGGCCTTTACCGCTCTCTGTCTTCACAATTGAGCCAACCAACGGCAAACTCTTGGCAAACTCCTCATAAGTCGGCTGTTCAAAAGCTAAACAACAACGTAACCGACCACAATTACCCGAGAGCCGGTCCGAACCGCGATGGGCCACCTGTTGGGTTTCGGCTAATTCTGAAGTGATATTACCTAGATCTTTAACAAACTGCTGGCAGCATAACCGCCGACCACACGGACCAACGTCGCCCTGCATTTTCATCTCATCGCGAATACCAATCTGTTGTAGACGAATATTCTTTTGATAATGTCGAGTTAAATCTTTAACCAACTGACGAAAATCCACCCGACCATTAGCGATAAAAGCAAAAGTCAGCCGCTTGTTATCAAAAGAAAAATGAACATCAACCAGCTTCATTGGCAAATTGTAACGGTCAATTATCTTTTTGCAATTTTTTAGCGCCTCCTCTTTTTCTTTGTCTAGTTTAACCCGCTGCTCCAAATCTTCCATTGTCGCCTTGCGCGCCACCGGCTTAATCTCTCGGCTTTCACCATCAACGGGCGCTACTTCTTCAAAACCAATAACCTTCCCCATTTCCGTACCTAATTGAGTTTCGACAATTACATAATCATTCTCAGCTAATTCTAAACTAGCTGGATCAAAATAATAAGCTTTATCCCACGGCGTAAATTGGATCAAAGCCGCTTTCATAATATTTTAGATTTGATATCGACTAAAACTTTCAATTTCTGCATCGCCATTGGCTTTGAGCAAAGCCTCAATAGTCATTTTATCATCTTTGATAAAAACCTGCTTGAGTAAACAAACCTCGGAGTAATACTTATCCAATTTACCAGCTATAATCTTATCCCAAATCGCCGCTGGCTTACCTTCATTTTTGAGTTGCTCGCGATAGATTTCTTTTTCTTTTTCTAGCTCCTCGCTGGCCACATCCGCCGGCGCGAGATATTTGGGTGACATAGCCGCCACCTGCATCGCTAGATCATTAGCTAGCTCTTGATTGCCCTTCTTCATAATAACCACCGCCGCCACTTTTTTATTAGAGTGTAAATAACTACCAATCAAATCGCCGCTGTGGACACCACAAGACCCCAGGCGCATATTCTCACCAATTTTGATAATCAATTCATTTTTAATCTTTTCATCCGCCCAAGTCTTAAATGGCTCAAGGTCCGTAATTAAGAGTTGCTGGGCCATCTGATCAACTGCCTTAATAAAATCTTTATTTAGAGCCACAAAGTCAGTCTCACAAGCTAAACCAACTACTGCCAGTTTGTTATCAGCTAAAGCCATGGCGATCAAACCTTCGGCGGTACTCCGCTCGGCCTTTTTGACCGCTTTTTCTAGCCCTTTTTTACGCAAAACTTCAATGGCTTTATTAAGATCATCACCCGCTTCGGCCAAGGCTTTTTGACAATCAGCCATACCCGCCCCGGTTTTCTCACGCAGTTGTTTAATCAATTGAACATCAGACATATTTTTGTTTTATTGCTTTATTATTTTGCCACTTTACCGGCCTCTTGGGCTCCTTGGCCTTCTTTAACTGCCTCAGCAATCAGACTAGTAATTAGCTCAATGCTTTTTACCGCATCGTCATTAGCTGGAATCGGATAATCCATCAAATCGGGATTAATGTTGGAATCACAAATAGCCACTACTGGCACGCCCTTGCGGCTAGCTTCCACCACGGCAGTTTTTTCGTTTTTTACATCAACTACAAAGATCACATCCGGAATCTTCTTCAGTTCAGCCACACCACCAACCCGCAGCTCCAAACGTTCAATCTCACGCTGAAAATCTAGCTGCTCCTTTTTAGTGTAAACTTTAAACCCACCAGTATCACGCTTACTCTTAAGATCCTTGTATTTCTTAGTCAGTTTTAGAATTACTGAAAAATTAGTTAGCGTGCCGCCCAACCAGCGTTGATCAATGTAGGGCATGCCGCATTCCTGCGCATATTTTTTGACAATACTTTGAGCCTGTTTTTTGGTTCCTAAAAATAAAACAACGCCGCCTTTTTGAACGGTTGTTTTAATAAAATTTAAAGCCTCTTCTAGCTTTTTCTGAGTTTTTTCTAGATCAATGACATGAACCCCGTTTCTTTCGGTAAAGATGTAGGGCTTCATTTTGGGATGCCAGCGGCCGGCTTGATGACCAAAGTGCAATCCCGCCTGCAGCATCTCCAATAAACTTGGTGATTTTGACATATTTTTTTTCCTTTATTATCCCGCTCGCCCGCTGCCACTCCCGTGGAGCCGTTAGGCTCTTTACGGGAGGGAAGGAAAAAATCAGGCGATGAGAAATTAATTAAGTAACAATAGTTTAGCAGAAAGGCTAAAAAATGGCAAGAACTGCCAAAATCAAATCTTCTATTGACAAAAGAAGAAAAATATATTACTCTTTTAAATTCATCAACAATGAGGAGGAAAGGAGGGCCAAGTATGGCCCAAGAGCCCAAGAGATTGGACATCGAGAAAATGTCCAAAGCGGAATTTGACGCTTTGCAACCAGGTGATCAGATCATCACCAAAAGCAAGCAAACCCTGGAGGTCAAAGACGGCCCCATCGACGGCGCGTTGCGCTGCATCGTTTTCTGGGGCGATCAGAAACAAGCCATCCTCCAGTGGGCTGGGGACGAAGTCGGCGCCATCGTCGTCGGCTGAACTCCCTCCCACAGGTACCATGACCCACCTTAAGCGGTCATTTTTTTATACCAGAAAATATTCCCACGTCATTGCCCTTCGACGGAGTTTATCCTGAGTGAGCCCGCAGGGCGAATCGAAGGGCTCAGGGCAGGCTCTATGAAGCAATCTCCTGGATAATTCACCGGATTGCTTCGTCGCTCCCCAATAAATCGGGGAGCTCCTCGCAATGACAAAAAGAGATCTGCTTTCTTGCTTTCTTGTTTTATTGAGCCGCCGGCGTAATCGGCGTCAATTTAAACGAGGCCACAATTTTATCCATGATCGTTTGATAATCGATTGGTATTTCGCTGTCCGCGCCATTCTCACCGGCCGTTATTGCTTCAGCTACCGCCGTAAAATAATAATCACCACTAACAATCCGCCCGATTTTACTACTGCCATCTTCTTTCAAATTTGGCGCATAAACAACTTGCCGAACTTTTTGGTTATACGAAGAGATAATCTTTTGGGTAATATTTTTTTCACCCATTTTTAGGCTAACCGCTACGACCGACGGATAATCGTGAAGCACAATATCCGGTAACCAACTCGCGGCCTGAGTATCTTTCGCTTCCCGGGCTAAATAACAAATAGTCAGACTGGCTTTGTTATTTTTGGTTTTACCAAAAGTTAAACAATTACGATCTAGCTGCTCAACACCAGATACCTGAGAATCAAGTTGCTCGCTGAGTTGCCAGTCCGCGGGATAACGAAAACTAAACCCGGTACCGGCGTTATAAGTCGACCAATCTTTATAAACCGCCTCGGCCGCTGCTTCCGCCGTTCGCTCTTGGTCAGTCAGCTGAGTTTCTAAAGCCATCTTATTGTTCTGACAAATAACCAAATCATTATTCAGAGTGGTATTTTCCATTTTCACTGAATCTACCAATTGACTGGCTTCTTCGTTGATTTTACTAATACGCCAGTTAGTATAGAGATAACCAACAATAGCCAGAACTATCGCTGTAATAACCACACCAGCCACGATTGACCAGAGGGCTGAATGATCCGCGCTAGTATTCTCAGTACCAGCGGTAGCCTGATAATTAGAATAACCTTCAACCATACTTTTAAAATAATTTATAAAATATTTTAAAAAACTAATTCATCTTTTTTAATTGACGTAAATGTCGCCAAACATATAAGACAATTACCAAAATAACCAAACCCAAAATTAGCATATCAAAATCGTGTAATTTTTCTCTAACTAACTCCCAATTATTGCCTAGTTTGACTCCAAGCCAAGTAAACAACGCTGACCAAGGCAAGGCACCCAAAAAAGTATAGAAAGAAAACCGCCCCACTTTCATCTGGGCAATCCCGGCCGGAAAAGAAATATAAGTCCGAATTACCGGTAAAAACCGACCCAAAAATACGGTCCAATCACCACGTTTAGTAAACCAACGATCAGCCAGATCCAAGTCATGGCGAGAAATTAGCACATATCTGCCATATTTCTCGATCAATGGTCGCCCCCCAACTCGACCAACATAGTAGGCTAATAAAGAACCAAAGAGATTGCCTAACCCACCTAGGACTACCACCAACCAAAAATTGAGTCGGCCCGCGGCCACCAAAAATCCAGCAAACGGCATAATTACCTCCGAGGGAAAAGGCACGCCGCAACTCTCGATCAGCATCAATAAAAAAACACCAGGGTAACCGAGCGCACCAATAATTTGGACTGTAATTTGTACCAACCAATCAATAATAAAAGTAATCATAAAATAAGTATATGGTATGTAGTATGCAGTATATAGGGATTAGACATAAAGGTTTGTAAGAATTAAACCCTGCATACTAAGACCCGCATACTATATTCTATCCTACTCCCCTATTTTGAGCAATAAAATTAGGCTGATACCCAACGATGATTAAACTTAAACACGGCCTTTTTTATTTCATTTTTTCCTGCTAAAATTAGGTTAATCTTTGCTAACACCTAATCAATAATCATGATCCAACCGGCCGATCATAAATATTCATGCTGGGACAAAAACACCTTAATCCTTTTGGGACTGGGGCTTTTTTTTATTATCGTTGCCGTGCTTAATAAATTTTTTGCTCATCCCAATCTCATTCTATCTCGACATCAAGCGACTTTGCCCTTGGTTGATACAATAGTCTTCCTTTTTAGCCTGGGCTTTATTTGTCTGGGCCTATTTTTAAAAAGGCTAAGCAAAATACCACCCCAAACTTTCATTTTCATAACGCTTCTGGTTTTTATTGTTCTAGCGTCAATAGCAGTCATTACGCCGCCCACTCGCTCCCAAGATTTATACTGGAATCTGCTCTTGGCCAAAGGCGTGTCCACTTATCATCTTAATCCTTACTCAGTAGCGCCCAATGCCTTCCCGGCCGATCCGCTAGCAACACTAATCCTTGACTGGTTCAGCCTGCCAATGATTTATGGCCCGTTGTGGGTGTTAGTTTTAGCGGGTATTACTGCCATCTTCCACTCTATACCGCTGATGATTATTAGTACCAAATTATTAATGCTCATCGCCCTGGGCCTTAGCGGCTTGGCTCTTTGGAAAATTATGTTGATCCATAATTTTTCGCCAGCCAAAAGAAACATCATTTTGATTCTGCTGGCTTGGAACCCTTTTATCTGGCAAAACGCCCTAATTGACGCTCATAATGACACCTTCATCCTATTGAGCATTATTGCTAGTTATTATTTCTTACTCAAAAAAAATTACAATCTCAGTATTATTGTTCTAATTATTGGTGGTTTCATCAAATTTATCACCTGGCCGTTGATCATCATCCCCCTCTGGCAACTCTGGCAGGCTCAAAAAAATAAACCTAAGGTTTTAATTAATATCGCGCTGCTCTTTTTACTTTTTGTTCTGCTGGGAGTAATGTTGTATCTACCTTTCGGCTCGCCTTGGGATAATCTCCAGAATCTAAACCGCGAAGCTCAGATCCGAGCCGCCTGGGTTAACTGTCTATTACCAGCCGCTATCCTTTATCATTATTTAGAACCAGCCCAACTCCGACTGATTGGCTTATTCTTATTTCTAACTACCTTAATAATACTGGTAATTAGAAAGAAGCCGCTCTTAGCTTATGTCCTGCCCTTTATCGTCTTTTTCATCTTCGGCACGCCTTGGTTTGAATCTTGGTATCTGCTCTGGATCTTGCCGCTACTAGCTTTAATCTCTCGACCCTGGCTCTTAATTATTTTGACCATCTTTAGTTTAGTTATTGTCGAAGTGATGAATGTTCTTTTTGCCTCGATATTTTTATTAATCTTCGTTCCCGCCCTTTGGCTGCTGTATCGAGTGACGCTCAAAATAACCAACAAGAATTACCAGACTCTACCTTAAAATATGCCAACCGAGAATGAGAACCAACTAGTCAGCCAATACTTAGCCGGCGATCAAGAAGCGCTGAAGATTTTAATTAACCGCTATCTCAAACTGATCTATAATTTTATTTATTACCATCTAAAAAACCAAGCTGAAGCCGAAGATATCACTCAAGAAGTATTTATTAAAGTCTGGCGCAATCTCCAAAAATTTGACCAAACTAAAAATTTTAAAACCTGGCTCTACAAAATCGCCTATAATACCTGCATTGATTTTTTGCGCCGCCAGAAGGCTATCCCCTTTTCCGAGTTTGAAGATGAAGCAGGCCGCAATCCAATCGTGGATAATTTGGCTGATCCCGCTCCCCTGCCACCGGAGCTTTTTGAGCGACAAGACTTAGCGGCTCAGCTGACCGCCGCGATTGATCAATTACCCCTAAAAGACCGGACAGTTGTCCTGCTTCACTATCAAAACCAGCTTACCTTCCGGGAAATAGCTGACGCGCTAGATCAACCGCTTAATACGGTTAAAAGCCGCTATCAGCGGGCTCTTTTCGTCTTAAAAAAGCATCTGCTCGCCTAAAATGCACCAAAATTTGGACTCGCTACGTATTAATAAGTGGCGGTCTTTTTTATAACGCTGACAATCAAAAATAACATTATGAACCAAGACTATCGTAAAGACTACGAAAAATTATTCGCTCATCTTGAATCAATTGAGCCACCAGCCAATCTGTTAGATAAAATCATGCGTCGGATCAGCTCAAAACATAGCCTAGCTGCTATCAAATGGCGATTAGCTATTGTTTCGGTGGCGGTTATTAGTTCGATTATTGCTTTAGTTCCGGCATCCAAAATGGTCCAAACTAGCCTAGCCGAATCTGGATTTTTACAGTTTTTCTCGCTCCTCTTCTCCGACTTCCAGGTCGTTACCGCCTACTGGCAGAGTTTTACTCTATCTTTATTAGAAACATTACCTATTATCAGTCTAACAGTATTATTGGTAGTTGTTTTGGTATTTTTAGAATCACTTAAATTACTAGCTAGAAACTATAAAAAACTTATTCTGCGACATAATTAATCAACTAATTAATATCTATGGACATTGATAAAATTTTCCAATCAAAAGTATTCAAAGGACTAATTATCGGTCTAGGCGTTTTGATAATTCTACTATTAGTTTTCAAAGCCGGGATGGTGGTGGGCATCAAAAAAGCAGATTTTTCTTGCCGCTGGAGTGATAATTACCACCGTAATTTTGGCGGACCCCAGGGCGGATTTTTAGGTGGCTTCGACGATCGCAATTTTATGGACGCTCACGGTGTTTTTGGCCAGATTATTAAAATCGACGGCCAAACCTTAATTATCAAAGGCCCGGATAATGTTGAAAAAATTGTCTTGCTAGACGGTGCCTCAATTATGCGCGGCAAAGATAATATCCAACCAACAGAATTAAAAATTGACGATCCAATCGTGGTTATTGGTTCACCTAATAATGACGGCCAAATAGAGGCAAAATTAATCAGAATAATGCCACCAATGCCACCAGCGCCGAATGGTCAGCCAATGCCCTCACCCGATAACTCGCCAGTCCTACCATAAACTTTGAGTTAAATAATTGAATAAATATGATCCAAAAAATTGGTACGGCAATCACTAATCATAAAATTACTACCGGACTAATTATCATTATCCTGCTCGGCGGTGGCTACTTTGGCTATAACAAATTCTTTAAAAAAGATAACAGCCAAACTTATTATGTTCTCGCGGCGGTCGAAAAAGGAACTCTCGTCACCTCGATCTCCGGTAGTGGCCAAGTAGCTGTTTCCAACCAAGTTGATTTGCCGGCTAAGGCTTCGGGTGATTTGTTGTATCTCAATATGGCCGCTGGGCAAAAAGTTACCGCGGGCACAACTTTGGCCAGAATTGATTCTAGTGATGTCCAAAAAACCATCCGCGATGCTTTAGCTAGTCTAGAATCAGCCAAAATCTCAATGCAAAAATTACAAACGCCAGTTGATGAGCTTTCTCTAATGCAGTCCCAAAATGCCCTAATTAATGCTCAAGAAACCAAGGAACGAGCAACAGAAGATTTGGCCAAAACTTATGAAGATGGGTTTAACGCCGTCGCCAACGCTTTTTTGGATCTACCAACAATCATGACTGGTCTAAATGATATTTTATATGGTAACGCTATTAACCACAGCCAAGATAATATTGATTATTACTCCGATAGCGCCGAAAGGTACGACGAGCAAGTGACAACTTACAAAAGTGGTACTAACCAAAATTATCAAATGGCTAAAGCGGCTTATGATCAAAATGCCGAGGATTACAAATTAACCACTCGGTTGTCTACTAATAAAGAAATCGAGGATTTGATTATCCAAACTTATGAGACCACTAAAAAAATGGCTGAAGTGGTTAAAAGCGCTAATAATTTGATCCAATTTTATAAAAAAACCTTAACCGAACATAGCATCACGCCACAGACTTTAGCCGATACGCATTTGACATCACTCAGTAGCTACACCAGTAAAACCAATAGCCACCTTTCAACTCTATTATCATCGCAAAACTCTATCCGTGATGATAAAGACACGATTGTTGATGCCGAACGGACAATTATTGAAAAAACAGCGTCTTTAGCTGATCTAAAAAGTGGCACTGATGAATTAGATTTAAAATCAGCCGAGTTATCGATTCAACAAAAAGAAAATTCTTTAGCTGACGCTCGAGAAAAATTGGCTGATTATACTGTCCGCGCTCCCTTTGAAGGCACCATCGCCAAGGTTAATGTCGAAAAGGGTGATAGTGTTTCCTCGGGCACGGCCTTAGGAACATTGATAACTGACCAACGAATTGCTGAAATTTCTCTTAACGAAATCGACGCTGCCCAAGTCGAAGTTGGTCAAAAGGCAACATTAACTTTTGACGCTATCAGCGATTTAACCCTAACCGGTCAAGTCGCCGAAACTGACACCCTGGGTACCGTCTCTTCGGGAGTGGTAACCTATACTGTAAAAATTGTTTTCGACACGCAAGATGAAAGAGTAAAACCAGGCATGACAGTTACCGCCTCCATCATGACTGACTCACGGCCCGACGTTTTACTAGTAGCTAATTCGGCAATCAAAACAGCCAACGGTGAATCTTATGTAGAAATGCCGGATGAAGATCTGAGTTCTAACACCGAAGCAACTAATAGCAACGGCATTCTGCTCTCCGCTAGCCCCCGTCAACAAATTATCCAAACGGGTTTAACTGATGACTCAATGACCGAAGTTCTTGATGGCTTAACCGAGGGTGACCTAGTAGTAATCAAAACCATTGTCACCACCATTACTAGCTCAACCACTAGCTCGGCTAAAAGCTTATTACAATTTGGTCCGGGCCAAAATAGAAATAGTAGTACTAATAGTAGTACTACTAGTAACAAATCTACGAGCACTAGCGGCGGCGGCGGGATGCCACCAAATGGCGGGATGCCACCAATGTAAATCTAAATTATGATTGAATGCAAAAATATAACCAAAACCTATGTCAGCGATGCCGGCGAAGCTAATGTTCTCAAGGGGCTAACTTTTACCATCAACGATGGGGAATATATAGCAATCACTGGACCATCCGGATCGGGTAAATCTACTCTAATGAATATTTTAGGCGCGCTGGATACCCCCACTAGCGGTGAATACTTTCTGGATGGCAAAAACGTTTCCGAGCTCTCGGATGATGAATTAGCTGACATCAGGAAGAATAAAATTGGTTTTGTTTTTCAATCTTTTAATCTACTTTCCCGCTCTTCGGTACTGCGTAATGTTATGTTACCGTTGGTTTATGCCGATCTACCCAAGGCTGAGAGAGAAAAAAAAGCTAAACTAGCTTTGGCTAACGCCGGGCTCGACGAATCGCATTTTTATCATCTGTCTAATCAACTATCTGGCGGACAAATGCAGCGCGTGGCGATTGCTCGAGCGTTGGTTAATAATCCTTCCATTATTTTAGCGGACGAACCCACTGGTAATCTTGATACTAAAACTGGTGAAATCGTTTTACAAACATTTAAAGAGCTTAATCAAAAACAAAACCGAACTGTCATCCTAATCACTCACGAACGCGACGTGGCGCAGCATGCTAATCGAATGATTGTTATCCGTGATGGCTTAATTGTTGAAGATAGTAAAAAAATAGATACTCACAAAATATGAGAACCATTGATCTGTTTGAGGAAATTTCTTTAGCCTTGCTAGCTAATAAAGCTCGATCGGGCTTAACTATCTTAGGTATTGTTATTGGCGTCGGCTCGGTCATTGCCATGGTCGCCATTGGTCAGGGCTCTCAGGGATCAATTGAATCAAATATTCAGTCACTGGGTTCAAATTTAATCCAAATAATGCCCGGCCAGCAAGGTGGACAGGGTTACCAGGTTAGCCAAGGACAAGGTTCAGCCAAAACATTAACCATGGAAGATGTGACTGCGATTCAAGATGAAGTTGATTTAGTCAAAGCAGTGGCGCCAGCGACCTCTAGCCGCTACCAAATTACGGCTAAAGGTACTAATACCAATACATCTATCGTCGGGACAACTAGCAATTACGCCCCGATAAAAAATATTGAAATGACTGACGGGACATTTATTACTGATCAAAATATCAAAAGCACTTCCAAGGTCGCCGTGCTCGGACCAACTACTCGAGATGATCTTTTTGGTGAAGCTGCCGCCAATGTAGTTGGCCAAACAATTAGAATCAACAAAATTAATTTTAAAGTTATCGGCATAACTAAAGCCAAGGGCGGCAGTGGTTTTAATAATCAGGACGATATAATTTATATCCCGATCTCAACCGCTCAACAGTTTTTTACTGGTGGCCAATACGTTAATTCAATTAACGTCCAAACCATTGACGAAGAATCAATGACTGCGGTCCAAGACGCGATTACTGCCCTGCTACTCAGCCGCCACGGAATTACTGACCCGACCTTAGCTGATTTTAGAATAATGAACCAGGCGGATATTCTGGAAAGCGCTTCTTCGATCACTAAAACTTTAACTTTACTGCTAGCCGCCGTTGCTAGCATCTCCTTAATTGTCGGCGGCATTGGCATTATGAATATGATGCTTACAACGGTTACCGAACGAACGCGCGAGATCGGCCTGCGTAAAGCCGTCGGTGCCAAAAGACGAGATATCAACCGACAATTCTTAGCTGAAGCAGTAATGCTAACCTTTATCGGCGGGATTATTGGTATTATCTTTGGCTGGCTAGCTTCCTACGCGGTTTACAAGTTTGGCGGGATTGCCGCCCAAGTTTCATCAACGTCGGTAATTTTAGCTTTTGGCGTTTCAGCAGTTATTGGTATTATTTTTGGCTATTACCCGGCTCAACGAGCTTCTAAATTAAATCCAATTGATGCCCTAAGATACGAATAAAATTATCTGCTATTTGGTATTTGTTATTTGGTATAGCTTGCTTCTAACCTTTAAAAAAAACTAGGGTTTCCTACACCAAATAACAGATAACAAATAACTAATAATAAAACCTATGAAAAAAATCATTCCAATCTTCATCGTTATTCTACTGATTGTCGGCGCTGGTGCCTTCTACGGCGGCCTAAAATATGGCCAAAGTCAAAAGTCAGCCGGCCGCGGATTCGCCATGACTGGTAATTTTGGTCCTGGGGGTCAGCAGGGTCCAAACGGTATGAATTTAAGTAAAAATCAAAACGGCGGCGGTTTTGCCAATGGTGAGATTATTGCCAAAGATGATAAAAGTATTACAGTCAAACTTAATGATGGTGGCTCAAAGATAATTCTTTATTCCGCCGGCACTAGTGTGGGCAAGACTATTGATGGCAACGCGGCTGATTTAGGCGTTGGCCAAACCATTATGGCCAACGGCAAAACCAACTCTGATGGCAGTATCACCGCTACTTCGATCCAAATTAGACCAGCAGCTGCGGCCGCCCCGGCTCAACCAGATTCCGCCCAGCCTCAACCGACTCAGTAATAAATATTACTAAACCAAAAAATCGCCCCAAGGGCGATTTTGATTACCGAGAAAAATTTTCCCCAATAGCAAAACCCGTGCTCCAACAGGATTGCAGATTAAAACCGCCGGTTGGACCATCGAGATCTAACACTTCCCCCGCCAAAAAGAGGTTGGTAACAATTTTTGATCTCATGGTCTTAGGATCAACCTCTTTTAGCTCCACGCCGCCGGTAGTGACGATCGCTTTATTAAAACCAACCAACTTTTTTATTTTGAGCCTAAGGTCTTTAAGCAAATGCAATAGCCGCTTACGCTCTTCTTTGGTAATTGAATTAACCTTTTTTTCTGGATTAATGCCAGATAGACGCACAATAATCGGGATTAATTTCTGAGGTAATACTAAATCTAAACTATTTTTAAACATTTTACTATTAAACTGACTAAAATCATTTTGGATCCTTTTGTCTAACGTGGGGTAATCCAGCGCCGGTTTAAAATCAATAGCTAGCTCCACTGGACTGCTATCAAGCAACTGACCAACTTTTTTACTTAGATCTAGAACAATTGGCCCACTCAAACCATTATCAGTAAACAGAGCCTCGCCAAATCGTGAGTCAACCTTTCTATTATTTTGAATAACAGTAATCGCCACATTTTTTAGACTCAAACCTTCTAGATCTTTGATCCATGACTCCTCGGCGATAACTGGTACCAAAGCCGGCCGCGGCAAAACAATAGTATGCCCCAATTTAGCTAGCCAAACATAACCATCGCCGCTTGAGCCAGTCAAAGGATAAGACTTGCCACCGGTGCAAATGGCGTAATTTTTGGCAGTTAGCTCTTCGCTGCTTTTTAAGATAACTTTTTGTATTTTATTATCAACACAAAAGATTGATTTTACTTCCGCTCTGGTTTTAATATGCACTTTATTTTGTTTTAAATAATCAACCAAAACATCTAAGACACTATTCGACTCATCACTAATTGGAAAAATGCGGTTCCCCCGCTCGACTTTAGTAACTAGTCCGCGCTGATTAAAAAAATCTACCACTTCACCGGGACCAAACCTACTAATAGCCGAAAACAAAAATTTACCCCTGGGGCCAAATTGATCAACGATATTCCTTTGTTCTGACTCAGCGTTAGTAATATTGCAACGACCCTTGCCAGTAATCAGAAGTTTTAGACCTAATTTATCATTTTTTTCCAACAACAAAACGTTAGCACCATTTTGTCCCGCCCGGCCAGCCGCCATCATCCCTGCCGGTCCACCACCGATGACAATTAGATCATATTTCATGTCTTTGTCTGTAGCTTAATTTGAATAAAATACTAAGTTTGGATTAACTCAAGAATAAATTTTTTTATACACATCTAAATATTTTTCCGCCATTTTTTTGGCCGAAAAATTGTGGATTACATGTTCCCGGCACGCTCGCCGCATTAAACTGTATTCTTCGGCCGGCATTGAAAATATTTTTTCTACCGCTTCGTGCAAACCAGCTAAGCCGGTTTTTTTGATAATCCAATCACCACGAATATCATCATTAGACGGATTAACCAAAAAACCAGTTTGGCCGTCTTTAATAATCTCCGGGGCCGACCCTCTAGCAAAAGTCACAACGGGAGTACCACAAGCCATTGACTCTATGAATACCAAACCAAAAGATTCTTCCAACAGAATCGGCGACAAAAAAAGTTTGCTGGTTTGATAGTATCTAATCAAACGATCTCGCTCATAACCGACGTGGAGAGAAACTAGGGGGTCACTCTTTTTGCTTGGAATTTGATTTTTTATATTCTGCTTATACCAATCTTCAAACCCATATTTAATAATGCCAAATAATTTTGCTTTGTGTTTTGTCCTTTGAGCTAATTGGATAACTACATCTGGTCCTTTTTCCGGGATAATTCTACCAGCCCACATAATGCTCTTCCCTCCTCTGGGATTAAAGCCAAATTTTTTAGTGTCCACACCATGATAAATAGTTTCTATATAATTCAAACTTGGCAAAATTTTTCTTTGATAATTACTCACCGAAACGAAAAAAACATTTTTATTATTTTTAAATATTGAAAAATATTTTCTGGTAAAATCCTCATTAATAATATGATGGAGAGTAACTAATATTGGCTTCCTGACAAAACCTGAGAAAGGCAAAACCAAATCCCCGTCACCTATATTTACATGAAAAACATCAAACTTACTCTGACCTAAAAATGCCCGGGAAATAAGCGCTAGCTCAAACATTATATGTTTTCCATTTTTGACTATCTTTTGATCAAATACAGATGGCTGGAAATCAATACTCTTAACTTTGACGGGCAAAGAAGATGCGCCGGAAGTGAATACCGTAATAGCGCAATTCTTTTTTTTAAATTTTGCTAAATTATTTATCAAAATATAATTAAAAATACCAGTGCCCGTCCTGTTCTTCCTATCAATATTAAATAAGTTTGAACAAATAATTGCTATTTTCATACTTATGTAATTATTCAAAATCAACTCAAGTTGGTTATAGCCTTCAAAAATTCCGCTGCCCAACGATAAACATTATAGTTTTTAACTGTGTCGCGCATTTTTTTCATACGACGATGTTGCTCCGATTCTGGCATGGTTATGGCTTGATAAATCGCTTCGGCTGTCTCTTCGGCACTATAAGGATTAATAATGATTGCGCCTTGAAGATCACGTGCGGCACCGGTAAATTGGCTCAAAATTAAAACCCCAGACTCATCGCTCCTGGCAGCCACAAATTCTTTGGCCACCAAGTTCATGCCATCACTTAATGAGGTTACTAAACAAATCTGGGCAGCACGATACAGCGGATAAATTTCTTCATGAGTATGATGCTCTTTTAAAAAAACTATTGGCTGCCAACCATTTTTTTCGAATTTCTGATTTATTCTTTCTGCCTCTTGTGTAACTTCTTCATTAAATTGGCGATATTTTTCCACGCCCTCACGACTAGGTGGCGCAATTTGCAAAAATGTGAATCGTTCTTTATAGGCTGGATAGATATTAAAAAAGAATTCTAAACCTTTAAACCTCTCCAGAATTCCCTTAGTGTAATCTAATCGATCTACGCCGACACCCAAAATTTTAGATTTTAGTTTTAAATCTTCTAACAATTCAGATTTTGGTGCGGTCTTTGTGCTTTCACCATTAGTAAATGCAACGCTGATGGGGAAAGGTTTAATATAGGCGGTATGGCCTTCGTGAGTGATGGCAAATTTTTCCAGATCAACTAGAGATTCGATCTCTTTACTGACAGTTTCCATAAAATTATTAGAATACTGCTGGGTGTGAAAGCCTAAAACATCGGCCCCGAGCATACCTTTCAAAATCTCCTTTCGCCAAGGACAAATACTAAACACCTCCGCATTCGGCCATGGAATGTGCCAAAATAGCTCGATCTCGGCATCCGGTCGGCTATCTTTAATCATTTTTGGCAATAAAGCAAAGTGGTAATCTTGGACAAGGATAATCGGTCTAGGTACATCTTTAATTTCTGCCAATAACGCCTGGGCAAATTTATTATTAACCTTCTGATATGTCAGCCAATCATTCTTACGGAATATGGGCCGAGTATGGGCTATATGACACAGGGGCCATAATGCTTCATTGGAAAATCCCACATAATACTCTTTTATTTCTTTTTCAGTTAACCACAGACGTTTTAAAGTGTATTTTGGTTCATCCGGCGGGACTTGAATTTTGTTTTCAGCATCTACCGTCAATTTATCAGCATTACCACTACCATGAGCCAACCACAAACCGCCGCAGGCTCCCATAACCGGCTCTAGAGCAGTGACCATGCCGCTCGCTGGCACATCATAACTTATTTCATTTTTAATTTTTTTGTGGATATAGGGCTCACGATTGGAAACCACAAATATTCGACGATCTTTGAGATAAGCTTTAAAAAACTCCTTCAGTCGTTCCGCCGTCCAGGGCGAATCCAGTTTTTCTAAACGCATTCTAGCTTCTTCGCTGGCTGCTGTTCTCGCCGAAATTAGACTCCTGGCTATTTTTGTGATTTCGGTTGCGACTGGCTTAAAAAAACCATAATTTTTCTGTGCACCAAAATCTTCGTCAATCTTACCACTACGCGCTTGGCGAATTGTTTTAACCATGGTTATTATCGGCTGATAAATAATCCAACGTAAAATCAACGCTACAGCAATAGCAAATAATAGTGCCTGGACTAAAAGACGTAATAAATTAGTTTTCCAAATCTGACTAATTGCATCATCAATATAACCAGCCCTTTGGAATACCGTTAATACTCCTATCACTTTTTCGTCTTGATGCAACGGAGTAGCAAAGACATATACTTTATCGCCACCAGAGGTAGAAAAGTCACCTTCAGCGCTGTCTAGATCCATCGCCTTTTCTGGTATAGTGACATTCTGAACCAAATCTGGCGGCAGACCGGTCGATGAGGCGAATAAATCGCCCTTATTATCATAAACAACTAAACCTAACAAACGCTCTCGCCCCACAAATTTATCAAGCAAATCTTGTAAAGTGGCAGTAGTATTACTCAAATATGAAGGTTTAATAGATTCTTTAAGGCTGTCAGCTAAAAGTGTAGTCCGACGCTGCAAGTCATCCACTAATGATGTCTGCTGCTGACGGACTTGCCAGAAAGTAAAACCTAGCACTACTAGACTAACGATTATTACCACAGCTATGATGGAGGCAAAAAACTGTCTCATGAATTTTAACTTAAAACAATTAAAATAAATACTGCCCAAAGATAACCATATATAATTGCATTATACCAAAAAACCGCCTTTTCGGCGATTTTTAAGCTCATCTAGCTCTCAAGATAAGGGTTGTATATTCTCTAAACTATTATTAATCACCTTAATCAAATCCTTTGGCTCGGTATTGCCTTTAAACACATAAGCCGCGGCACCCAACTTTTTGGCTTTTTCGCGGTCTTGATCAGTATTAAGATTGGTAAAAATAATCACAGGAATTTTTGATATCGCCGGATCTTTTTTAGCTGCCTCCAAAAAACTCCAACCTTGTTCGGCAACGGTATAAACCGAACCATCTTCCCTCTTCTGGGGTAAAATGATATCTAACAAAACCACATCGACGGAGACTTCTCTCAACTTAGCCAAAGCGGTTTTAACATCTGACACTGAATAAAAATTAAAACCGTGGCTTCTCAAATAGGAGTCATACATTTCAACTAACAACTGCTGATCTTCAATCAGAAGAATACTGGGACGCTGTTTAGCCTTAGCTACGGTGTTCTTACTGTTTCTTACTCCTACCTTAAACTGGGCGGCTAAAACCTTTTCTTTAGTTTCCGCTTGACCAGTAGAAATCGGCAAAATAAAGCTAAAAGTCGTACCCTTACCAATTTCAGTTTTTTCTAACTCTAATTTTCCACCGCAGCCACCCACAACTTTTTGAGCAATATATAGACCCAAGCCCGATCCATCGGGATGTAAATTATTGGCGCTATCGCCACGGGAAAACTTGCGAAACATTCTTTTTTGATCATCGAGCGATATACCGGCACCAGTATCTGTAACAAAAACTTTCAGATACTCACTAGTATTTTGTTTAACTTTGCCGAGTGAAACAGTCACACTACCAGCCGGTGTATAAAAAATAGCATTATCTAATAGATTAGAAATTACGTGAACAATCTTTTTGGGATCACAAAAAACTTTAGGCACCTCAAAAGATGGCTTCTGATAAACCAATTTGATTTTCCTTTCTTGAGTAATCTTTAACAATCGCTTAGTATCAACTTGATCATTAATAATCCGTTCGATATCGACAACGGCGAAGTTAGCTTGCATCTCTTGACCTTCCAGCTCAAAAGCATCCCAAAAATCTTGAATTGTATTACTCATCGCTTCTAAACCCGAACCCAAATATATCAATGCCTGTTTTGGCGGCAAAGTCTTTTCCTGCAACATCGAATAGGCGCTGCGCATCACTGATAGCGGCGTATTGAGCTGATGATTAACTACCCGCAAAAAATCTGACTTCATGCCTAGCAACTCTTCAAGATGCTTGTTTTTATCACTAATTCTGCTGGTCTGTTCGGCCACTTTACTTTCTAGATTATCAGTCAATTCTTTTAGAGCATCGGTTGCTCTTTTTAAGGAAAAATTGGCTTTGATAATTCTCTCAGTACTACGGTTAAAAAAATAACCGTAGACAATGACCAGAATAAAAACTGTGATCACTACCAACCAGGAGAGTCTTTTCTCAATCAAAATAAAGAGTATAAAAGCCAACGCTATTAAGAATAAACTAATGACTTGATATTGGAGGAAGAGACAACGGCGAAATTTAAATTCGCAGTACTGACAACGCCGGTATGGAGCATAGCCCAAATTTTTTACCAGCCAACAATCATTGTTGCGATAATCATCACCACCAATTTTTTTACCACCGTTTTGATTTTTATCAGCCTCCACCATATCTAATAGTTAGACGTTTCTATGGATTATTTTTACTGAGTAACTTCTTGAATAAAACGTACATCAAGGTCGCCACGCAAAAACCAACAAAACAAGCCAAAAATATCAATAGATCCACGACTAAGATATAAATCCAGGCAAATTCAACAAATTTGCCGAAATAGAGAAACAAAAAACCAATCAGCAGGAGTGCCCCGGTCATGCCGGCGACGAAACCTAGCTCTCCCGAATCTTTCTGAACTGATGATAGGCCGCCTTTTTTAAAAACTAAAACGTGGAATTGATAAGGAATATTGAGTTTTAAAGATAAAGCTCCCACAATTGTCAAAAGGCCAGCCGCTAAAACCAGCCACTGATTATGAATTAAAAAAGCAACCAAAACCAAAATTCCATAAGTGGCCCGAGAGAATCTCAACGACTTGTCATAAATTGAACATTGTTGCATGTTTTTTAGAATTAATTTTATTTATATTTTACTTATTATTCTCAATAATTTTTTTTACAGCCAGGCATGCTTGTCTAACATCTTTAATATCATTATAAATGTAAAAGCTCAGTCGGCAACTAGCTGGAGGGTCCAACTTATAATAATGATGCGCTAGAGTGGCACAATGACAGCCAGCTCTGGATTCTACACCCAACTTGCTTAACTCCTCGGCAATTTTGAAAGGATCTTTATCTTTATGAGTAAAAGCAACTAAAGAAGTTCTGCCCTCAAAATTTTTGGGACCAAAAATATTTAATGACGGGATTTCGCCTAATATTTTTAGTGCCTCACTAATCAAAGCTTTTTCGTGAGATTCAATATTTTCCATCGCCTTTTTAACATCCGAGGCTTCTATTTTTTTATCCGTCATAAAATATCGATATTTTCCCGGATTTAAAGAAAAATCCATCAATAGTCTCAGGGCTTGAGCGGAAAGAATCGTTCCCAAAATATTGGGCGTTCCGGCCGTAAATTTCCAAGGTAATAAATTATAGCCAACTTTTTCTGGACTCACTTGTCCTTCGGCAATCATATCGCCACCGTAAAGAAACGGCCGCATCTTTTCTAGGAGTTCTTCTCTGGCGTACAAAGCGCCGACACCAAAAGGCGCTAACATTTTATGAAAAGACCAAGCAAAAAAATCTACCCCCAATTCACTAACATTAACAAAAGTGTTAGGGACAACTTGAGCGCCATCAATTAAAAAATAAGATTTTTTTTCGCCATTCGGTTGAAGGTAGCCGCTAGCATCAGCGATCTCCCTGATTTTCCTGATCGGAATTTTAGTGCCTAAAAAATTTGAGGCGCCAGTGCAACAGACTATTTTAGTCCGATTGTCGACCAAAGATTTTAAATGATTCAAATCAAGCTCGCCGGTCTCTTTATCAAATTTAGCTAGCCGACATTCAACATTGACTCCGAACTTAGGCAATATTTCCTTACACAACCCGTACCAAGGAACATAATTAGAATTATGTTCCATCAAGGTGGTGACTAAATTGTCGCCATCTTTAAATTCAGTCATCAAAGAATACATGACCGAATTAATTGCCTCGGTGGCATTGCGATATAAGATAATATTTTTCCGAGAAGGAGCACCGATAAACTGGGCGATGGTGTCATAAGAAGATTCAAACTTCTCGGTAGTTAGAAGCGAAGACTCTGCCTGACCCCGATGGACATTATCATACTGGACTATAAGCTTCTTAAATAAATCCAAAAGCTGAGCCGGAACCTGAGTACTAGCTGCATTATTAGAAACTACCCTCCCCGCCTTGATGGCCGGGAAAAATTTCCTGATCTTTTTTGTATTAATCATAAACCGTGCTCTGACCGAATTTACTTCAAATTATAGCATAACTTCAAATTATAGCATATTCTCAAAGTCAAAACAATAAAACAAATTAAGATACTCAAAATCTTGACATATTTGAATAATAATGGTACCAATAAAATACCAAACAGGAGGATGCGATGAAAACGTTGAAGATCATCATGATTCTGATCGCGGTCGTGGTTGGACTCGTTGTCGGCCTTACCTCCGGCAACTGGATCGCCGGCCTGCTGGTCGGCGCGATCTTCTTCGGCCTCTGGGCCTTCATGACCCACAAGGGCTGGTGTCCCCTTTGCCGCTATGTCGCGGCCAAAGAGAAAAAGCGGTAAAAAAACCGCTTCTCCACACTTACCTACTACCGCCTTAGAGCCTATCAGCTCGGCGGTTTTTTTATAAACGTTCCTTAGCCTTAACTATCTACTAAAAAAACGCCTGGCGAGCGATCTTTTGATTGCCCTTTCGGGTAAAGTTTATTATTAAGTATTATTATCGACTTTGACCCAAAATGCATTACTCCCAAAGCAACGGCTTTATAATTCACAGATATCACTCATCTCTGAACAAGCGACAGAACTCAAAATACAGCTAATTTTGTTGGCGCTCCAATCAGCGCACTCTTCCAGACAAGTGTTTAAACCATCTTCGAATAAAACATGGTCAGCGTTGGGGACTAAAGTTAAACATTTGTTCACATAGTTGGCACAAGCGGCTTCGCAATCGTTACCGCTAAGCGGTAAATTTGTCTCCTCGGCGGCTGGTGTTAGATCATTAATCGGACGATCGGACGCGCTTTTGACACAACCACTGAGAAACAATGCTCCGACTACCAGCATTAGTCCCAGGGTTAAAATTTTTTTGGTCATCCATTTTTAATTAATTTATAAATAGATTTAACTATTATATCAAAAAACCGTTTTTAGAGCGATTGCTATTTATATAAACTGAGTACGCCGCGACTACAATTTGACCACTATAGCTTGGGTGAACGACAATTCTATTATCCCTTCCGGCTTATCAGCCATAAATTCATTAAAAGCTTGCCGCACGCCAGCAGCTTGAGCGTAATCGTGAGTTAAAATAATTCCTCCCGGCACAGTTCGGTCATAAAAAAATTCTAAGGCCGCTTTAGTACTGACATAAACATCAACGTCGAGATGAACAAAAGCAAACTTTTTATCCTTTATGGGGCCAGAAGTGGCTGGAAATACCCCCTGGTATGTTTTTACATTAGAATAACCGGCTAAACGCTTTTTGACACTTTCTTCACTGGCAACAAACATATTTTTGTGAAATCGGCCATCGTTGCCGCCGACCTCGGGTATGCCTGAAAAAGTATCAAATAAGTATAAATTTCTATCGCCCTTTACTCGGCAGATTACTTTAGCTGAAGTGCCGTTATAGACGCCGACTTCGGCGAAATCACCTCCCAGTTTAGTACAGGCCTGGGCAATAGAATAAATATGGAATATTTCACTGGGCTTAAAAAGGAAATGGCCTTCTTTTCTTAGTTCATTTATCATCTCTAAAATTTTCTTGTCTTTGTACGGTTTCATTAATAAAAGCTCGACCGACGAAAAAAGATGATTACCCAGCCGGCCGATCCAAGTGGCAAAAAAGTGTCGATGGATGAAATCACTTAATGGCTTCGACATATTCTAAGAGTATATCAAAAAGCCACCCAAACTTATAGGTGATCTTTTGTTCCAGAGAATCTGAAAAGATGTATTAAAATTCGAGCCGGACACCATACTCGGAGATATAATATTAATTATTTTATCAATAAAGATAGGACTAAAATTAATAAGGCCGTTATTACTTTCCTAGTAGTAACTTTTTCGCGCAAAAATATTGCGCCAAAAATAAAAACAAAAATTGGCGTAATGTTACCGAGCGTGATGGTCACCCCAGCATTACCTCGAGAGAGCGCAAAATAGAGTAATAACCATTGTACTATCACAAAAAGACTTCTAACAAAAATTAACCTGTATTGTTTAATGGATATCTCTTTTATAGGAAACCTAAAAAACAATAGGGCGAATAAAGCGATTATCCCCGCTCGATACATGTACAATGTGGGGGCGTTTATGGCATGTAATGTACTAAGTAGTGCCTTAGAAGGGATAGCCGAAATACCAAATAATATTGAAGCTAATATGGCTGGAGATAATGTTGCTGTTTTAAATTCTTTAAAGTCTTTAAAATTAGTAGAGAAAAATATTACTAATACTATTATAATAATGGAGATAATATAAGTACTAACAGATACGACGTCACCTAATAGAAACCAGCCAAAAATAAAAGTAAATCCAGGAGCGAGTGACAAAATTGGTGTAGCTACGCTGGCTTCTGTCTTTTCAAAAGTCTTAAAATAAAAAAAATTAGCCAGCACGTCAATTGAACTAACTAATAAAATCAGAAAAAGCGTGTATCTAGTAGCATTAAAATAATAAAAAGTCGGAGAAAATAATACTAGAATCGCTCCCATGGTCAAAAAATTTATACCAATAATATCTTTCGACCTTAAATTTTCTTTTAAGAGAACGCGCGCTAATATATTAGCAATAGCGGCAAAAAAAGCTGAGCCTAAAGCAACAATTGTAAAGTTAATACTCATCCAAAAAAACTTTTATATTAGTTCATTTTCGATATTTACCTCACCATGCAAGTCTTCCAACATTTTTTGTTTAATCTGTTCGTAGCTAAATTTTTGAGCTAATAGCCAAGCAAGCTTAGTGGTCATAGATTCAATACTCATGTCATAAGCAGGAATAGCTAAGTCTCTATCCTTCAAAAACTTGCCTGATTCGTTTACCTGAAAACTAGCCACTCCCTGCGGGGCTTGAGATGTCACCACAATAGGAATATTTTTTTCTTTTAAATATTCGAATCCTTTCATTATATGCATACTGGCGTCGCCGGCACCAAAAGCTCTAAAAATAAAAGCCTTCACTCCATTATTTTCGACCAACGTCCGAAAAATGTTGGGTGACATGCCGGGAAATTCTGTTAATGAGGCAATACTAGCGGTATCAAAATCTTTTTTCACGCTTAGTACGCGTGATTGTATCGCCAACGGTTTTACTTTAGATAAATAAGAAATATGCTTTTCTAGAGCCGGCTCGGATATTCTGATAAACCTTCCGATTTGACCCAGAGCACCAGTGATGAAAGAAGCAAATGGATCATAATCAAAATCTGTACCCTTCTTTACCCTAACGCCAGATATAATCTTACTACCAAAAACGGCCATCACGCCTTTTATCGGATGATAGCCCCAGACAGCCAATCGTAGAGAGTTAACAAGATTAGTCGTAGCATCAGAACCTAAATAACCCAGGGGCACCTGTGCACCGGTTAAAATAACCGGTTTATTAATATTTTCCAATGCAAAAGACAACGCCGCCGCGGTGTAGCCCATAGTATTGGTTCCGTGGAGTATTATAAAAGAATCAAAATCATCATACGACTCAGCTATTTTAGCGGCTAATGTCGACCAGTTTTCCGGAAGTATATCGGAACTATCAACGTTAAACAACTCGACAATTTCCGGCTTAATCTCGATACTCCAATTTCTTTTTACAATTTCTATAGAAGCTTCTAGGGTTGCGCGAAAACTGTCAGGACTAGACATTTTTTTCTCAGCCACATCATTAGTTGCAACATTCCCGGCGATTGTTCCTCCAGTTAAAATAAGCAAAATTCTTTTTTGGGTATAATTAGCCATATTTCTATCATTATATTAGATAAATTATCTTTAAATATAATAATCCTAATTTATCTAAATTGCAAATTAACCAAGCCAAAAAAATAAATCAAAAAATCGCCTAAATTTATAGACGATTTTCTGGTTATCTAATTACCGAACTCGCGGGGCACTCGGGTCTGGAACCACAAAGGGCACCCCACCGGGTCTCGATACTTTTTTTCTTTGGTGACCCTACCGGGACTCGAACCCGGGTTTACGCCGTGAGAGGGCGTCGTCCTAACCACTAGACGATAAGGCCGTATTTAGTATATAGGTCTTAGTATGCAGTATGCGGGAAAATTAAACAATTTTTAATAAAAGATTTAGATGATTTTAATGCCTAGTTTTTTATTATTCTAATATTAATTAATAAATACAACTTTATGTCGGAAAAAATCAAATCCTTCACCGATCTTATAGCCTGGCAAAGGGCCCGCGAGCTAGTCTTGACAATTTATAAAGCGACTGAAAATTTTCCTAAAAAAGAAATCTACGGATTGACAGACCAAATGCGCCGAGCTGCCGTCTCGGTTACTTCTAATATCGCCGAAGGCTTTAGCCGAAAATCCAAAGCCGACAAGGCCCATTTCTACACTATAGCTAAAAGTTCACTAGTTGAGCTACAGAACCAACTGATTATTGCCAAAGATATTAACTATCTAGAAAATAACTATTATCAAGCAACCTACATTATAACTATTAATTGCAGCAAACTATTAGTTGGTTTAATCCGCGCCGCTGAAGCAAAACAGTCTTCCCCGCATACTACATACTAAGACCTGCATACTCACCTATTCCGCCACTGCCCGGTTTGCCGCACCAAAAGCTCCTCGGCACGTAACGGCTCGGCCATCAGTTCTTTGACTACTTTTTCCATCCGCACGCCTTGCGAGCCTTTAACTAAAATTAAGTCGCCCTGATCAATTCGCTCTTGCAAAAATTTACCAGCTTCTTCCGCTTTATCAAAGCTATAAACCTGATCAGTAGATAGACCAGCGCCCTTAGCCGCATTGGCTGTTTGTTTAGATAGACTACCAACAGTAACCAAATAGTCAATACCTAATTCCGCTACTTTCCGACCGACTTCCAAGTGACCCTTATCGGCATAAGTACCCAACTCTAACATATCACCCAAAACAGCGTATTTTTTATGCGGTGACGGCAATTGAATCTTACCCAAAACTTCTAAAGCCGCTAGAGCCGCGATTGGCGACGAATTATAGGTATCATCAATAATTAAGGTGTATTTAATCCCATCAATCAAATTCATCCGACCGGGTGGTGATTTATATTGTTTAAGATTTTCGGCGATTCTGATTAAGTTTATTTTAAAAACCGTTCCCACCGCCACCGCGGCTAGAGCTGACATAATTGAGTGGTGGCCCAGAATAGCCGGCAAAAAAACCGGCACCGTACTGCCTTGATAACTAATTTTAAAAGTCACACCACTAATTGATTTAATACCCTCTGGGCGAGAAACATTTTGACCGGCGATTGTCTCTTCATAAGCTCTAACCAAAGCATTATCAGAAAAACCATAAGTTAAGACCCGACATTTTAGCCCATCAATCATCTTAGCAACCATCGAGTCATCAATATTAAGAATAGCTGCCCCATCACTCGACAAACTCTTAGCCAGAGTCTGTTTTTCTCTAGCCACACTATCGAGGTCACCTAAAAACTCGGTGTGTACCGGAGCCACTGCTGTTACCACGCCAACTTGGCATTTTACAAATTCGGTTAAATATTTAATATCCCCCAGCTTATCCGCCCCCATTTCTAAAATTAATATCTCCGGGTAATTTTTCTTTTTGGGCAAGATAATTAAACTCAAACCTTTTAAAAAAACAACCAGCCACTTAAACGGATTTTTGCCCCCGGTGTCAGCATCAATAATGGTTAGTGGCACGCCTAATTCATTATTATAATTTTTATAATTTTTGCGGACCCGAAATTCGCTAGATAAAACCGTATAAACCGCCTCTTTGGTTGAGGTTTTACCAACACTACCAGTAATACCAACCACCTGCGGTTGATAGCGCTTGAGCGTCCGTCTGGCCAGAAAACGGAGAATTTTTTGAATTATTTTTCGCATATTAATGTCCCACCATTCTAGCTAATTTAGAGTAAAAAATCAATCTACTGAGCGGCATCCGGTGGAATTTGATAATAGCTAGCTAAAAATTTACCAATTTCACCAAAAAACGGCACGGCCGTACCTTCGGCCCACTGACTGGTTTGCGGACTATCAAAACGAGCGACCACCACTAACTGCGGATCCGAGACTGGAAAAAATCCGCCAAAAGTATGAATTGTCTTACCGCTATTATAGTCTCCAGTACTAGGATTAGCCACCTGCGCCGTGCCGGTTTTGCCAGCGACATAATAACCAGGAATTGCCGCTCGTTTGGCATGGCCTTCTTGCACCACTTGGACTAGCATACCAGAGATTAGAACAGAAGTACGTGGGCTGATTACCTGACGAATCTCTTGTGGCTCGGTTCTAATCTCAATTCCCGACGGATCGATCACCCTATCGACTATATATGGCCTCATTAATTTACCACCATTAGCTAGAGCCGAAAAAGCCGTCGCCACCTGCAGCGGCGTCACCATTATCCCCTGGCCAAACGAGGCAGTGACGGGATAGATTTCGCCTTTTTTATAAAGTGAAGCGATGGTGCCTGGCGACTCACCTTCGAGGGGTATCCCCGATAAAACACCAAAACCAAATTTTTCGACATAGTCACGAAAGGTCTCTGGCCCGGCTTGACGCATGGCAAAGATAGCACCGGTATTGAGAGAAAATTTTAAAACATCAGTCATAGTCTGAGTGCCATGCGCTAAAAGATCAGAATTTTTAATCGAGTACTGACCAATCTTAACTTCACCAGTGTCCTCGTAAGTACTCTCTGGTGTCACTTTACCCTGATCCAGGGCGATCGACATAGTGATTGGTTTAAAAACCGATCCCGGCTCATAAGCTGCAAAAACAGTCGGATTATTATAATATTTGATATTTTCTACATTGCCATAATCATTAGGGTCAAAATTCGGCCAACCACACATGGCTAAGATCGCCCCGGTCTTAGGATCCATCACCACCACGCTCGCCCCTTCGGCCTTGTAACGCTCGACCGCTTCATCTAGTTTTTGACAAAGCACGGTCTGGACTGTGTCATCAATGGTTAGAACTAAACTTGAGCCATTTTCTGGACTAGCATAATCATGTTCACCAACACCAATTAAGCTCCCGCTGGCGTCTCGCTCAGACTTAACAAAACCGGCCTGACCAGATATTTGAGAATTGTAGTAACCCTCTAAACCGTATTGCCCGACTAGTTTATCATCAACAAAACCAACAAAGCCCAAAACATGACTGCCAATATTATTCTCTGGATAATAACGCGATTTTTCCTTAACCCACTTGATGCCTGCCAAGTTAAGCTCGGCAACTTTTTGGATTTTTTCTTCGGTCACCCGATGAGCCAAAGGCTCATAAGGATCATTATATTTTGCTAGCTGAGTTTGGATGCGATCAGCCACCGCTTGGGGTAAAGCCAAGACCGAATTAAGCCTTTCTGTTGTTGCCCCTGGATCATCGATGGCATAAGTCTGACCATAGATTAAATAAAAATCACGATTGGTCGCCACGGGAAAAAGTTTGGGGTTGTCTTTATCTTGAACCCGCGTATCCTGGGTATAAATAATCCCTCGATCCGGTAACAACTCTTGGTAGATATCATGTTGTTGCGATGCCAGTTCCAAATAATCCCGATGATGTAATATTTGTAGCCAAAATAATCGGCCAATAATAATTAGTCCAAATAAAAATATCCCTCCCCAGAGGATCCGGATCCGCATCGGGTGGTCAGTATAAATTTTTCTGGTTATCATTCGATGTTTCATATGGCTATTTTAGCAAAATTTTGTCTTATCTCCAAACAAAAATCGGGGTGATATTTTTTACTTACCTATTATTAACTCTCCGAATCTATAAATCTAGTTGGGGCCTGGGGCGGATGCGGCGCAGAGTCCCGACCCGGCCTCTTTGGTCTTTCCTTAGGGGCGGGACGGGTAGAACGAACTAAAGTTCAACAATGAACCGCGCCTCATTATGTCTCTTGGCGCAAAGAGACATAATCCCCAGGACTTTTTTGCTACTTTTTTAGTCATAAAAAAGTAGATTATTACGTAGATGAGACAGAGATTCTTCGACTGCGCCCCGATGTACATCGGGGCTCCGCTCAGAATGACAAATGAGAAACCAATTAAAAAGTAAAAAACAAAAAAACAGTTCAAATTAAATCTGAGCTGTTTTTTAAAAAAATTAAATAACCACCAATAAAACCAAGACCAAAACAATCACTACCACGAAGGTTAGAGCGCTGATTCCAACAGTTGCCAGCGCTTCTTTATATTTTTTCTCAAAGGCTAAATAGGCTGGATAACCAAAAACAACTATTCCAGAGATAGCTACCGAAAAAACGAAAAAAAGCAGATAAAAAAAGAAGAACAAAATCGGTGGTGTCGACCCGGCTGAATTCAACTGCAAGCGAGTAACTATTAACTCAACTATCGGCAAGACTGCTCCAACTACCAACAAACAATAAGCGCTCTCGACCAAAGCCGCTAGCACTCCCCATTTCCAGTGGGCTGGCTGGTCATGATGAAAAAATTTTTTTAAGCACATAAGATTTAAAAAAAATATTATGTAAACATTTCTCCGCTAATTTTTTCCCAATCATCTAAACCATCGTTCCATTTATAAGTAGTCAGTTTATAAGTAAACTCGTCGGGCGAATAAACATAATCAACTTTTACTCCCGCACCAATCCGCCGCGAAGTAGTAGTTTTTTTGTCCAAAACTAACGGCCGAACGGCATATTCTAGCCTAATCTTACCTAAAGGGCTATTAAACTCCAAAATCTCCACTGTTCCTGGACCATCTTCAAACTCCATTACTTCTTCGCTGTCCAAAGTAAATTTGATTTTAGCCTCGGCTTTCAATTCTTGCCATCGTTCAGGAGTCATGGAATCAGGTTAAAAAATTATAAAGTTATAAAGTTTGTTCCAAGTAAGCGAAGCGAGTCGAAGGAGCCTGCCCTGAGGAGCAAAGCGACGAAGGGTTAAAAATAAGTTCCCACCCGTTCGGCATTAAGCGATCGATTTTGATAGACCTGTTTTGAGATAATGCCCTTATTTAATAAATTCTTAAGTGAATTATTCATACTAATCATCCCCTCGGCTTTGCTCGTTTGAATAACCGATGGAATATGAGCAGTCTTATTTTGTCGGATCAGGTTAGACACCGCAGCATTATTGACCATAATCTCGCGAGCTACGGCAATTTTATCATCAACAGTCGGTACCAACTGTTGCGTCACCACCGCCGCCAAAGCACCAGCCAACTGAATTAAAATCTGATGCTGGCGCTCCGAATCAAATGAGTCGACAATTCGTTCTAGAGTTTCGGCGGCCGAATTAGTATGCAAGGTAGAAAAAACTAAATGGCCAGTTTCCGCCGCTGTTAGCGCCGCTGCCATAGTCTCGGGATCGCGCATTTCGCCAATTAAAATCACATTGGGATCTTGGCGTAAAGCGTATTTTAAGCCGCTGTAAAAAGACTTGGTATCGCGTCCCACTTCTCGCTGCTCGATGACGCTATTTTTCTTAGGATAGATAAATTCGATCGGGTCCTCCAGGGTAATAATATGGGCTCGGCGCTCCATATTAATAATATTAATCATCACCGCTAGAGTAGTTGATTTACCGCTACCGCTCGGGCCAGTAACCAAGATAAAACCTTTATTCAGATGAGTTAATTCATACAGTTTATCTTCTAAACCGATAAACTCCGGCTCAGGGATATCTTTGGGTACAACGCGAGCCGACAAGGCAATCTGCCCTAACTGATAATGCAGATTAATACGAAAACGGGTGCTATCAACCTGATGAGCCAGATCCAAATCCCATTCATTTTCAAAACGTTCAATTTTTTCTTTGTTAAGTAAGGTAAAAGCCGCTTTGGTTAATTCATCATTATTTATAATCGGCGCCTTTGGATCTAAATCTTTAAGCAAACCATAAATACGCATGATCGGCCGCTCGCCGGCAATTAGGTGAACGTCGGACGCGCCCTTGGCAATGGCCTGTAAAAAAATCTGGTTAAGGTCAAACATAAAATTAGAGTAAAATTAACATTTTGAATAAAATTAACTATTATTATTCTACCATAAGAACAGCCCAGATAGCTAGTGGCCGCCCACTCTTGACGAAAAACCGGTTATCCCCTATAATTTAACCACAAATTTAAATTCCGCCTCCGGGCGGTTTTAAGGATGAAAATATTAAACTAACTAGCTACTATGTCATTAACTAACAACCGCGTGGTAAATTACTTTAAAGAAGCTAAAATTGAGCTTAAAAAAGTCGCCTGGCCCACCCGTAAAGAAACTACCAAGCATACTCTATTGGTGATTGGCATCAGCTTGGCGCTGGCCGCTTTTTTGGGCGCTTTGGACTATTTTTTTACCATTGGTTTTGAAAAAATAATTGAACGCTAAATTGGTAGTCAATGGCTAATAACTAAAAAAATTTTAGCCACTAGCCACTATAATATATGCCAAAGCAAACATTAAACCTCGGCCGACGCTTCTACGTCATTCATACCTATTCTGGTTATGAAGAAAATGTGGTCGAGAATCTCAAGCAAAGAATCAAATCGATGAACATGGAAGATCGGATCTTTAATGTTCTGATTCCCACCGAGAAAAAAATTAAGATCAAAAACGGCAAACGCAAGGTGGTCACCGAAAAAATCTTTCCTGGCTACATTCTAGTCGAGATGGAAGTAACTGACGACTCGTGGTATGTCGTTCGCAACACCCCCAATGTTACCGGTTTTATCGGCTCTGGCACTATCCCAACACCAATTTCCCAAAAGGAGATGGACTCACTTAAGAAAAGAATGGGCGTTGAGGAACCAACTTATAAAATCGACGTTAGTATCAACCAGGCAATCCGAATCATCGATGGACCATTCAAGGGTTTTGAAGGTAAAATATCAGAAATCGACGAGACTCACGGCAAAGTTAAAGCCTTGGTTTCGATGTTTGGCCGCGAGACTCCAGTTGAGCTTGATTTTCTACAAGTTAAAAAACTTTAATAATAAGCTGTCAGTGGTAGAGGGTCGGTGGTGCTGCTTCTAGCCATCAACCACTTCGCCCAAAGGGCGATCCGCCTCTGGCAAAAATCACTACTATCAATCACTAATTTTATGGCCAAAAAGATAAAAACGTTAATCAAACTCCAAATCCCGGCCGCTCAAGCTAATCCAGCGCCACCAGTCGGCCCAGCCTTGGGTCAACATGGCGTTAATATTGGTGAATTCTGTACTAAATTTAACGAAGCCACCAAAAAACTAGCTGGCGATATTATCCCAGTCGAGATTACAGTTTATGAAGATCGCAGTTACACTTTTAAGCTTAAAACTCCACCAGCGGCCGAACTGTTAAAAAAAGCCGCCGGCATCCAAAAAGGTTCGGGCAAACCCCTACAAGAAAAAATCGGCAAAGTAACCAAAGCTCAGGTCCGTGAAATTGCTGAGAAAAAAATGGAAGATCTTAACGCCGGTAGTGTCGAAGCCGCCATGCGGATGATCGAAGGCACCGCTCGTCAGATGGGTTTAACAGTTGAAGGCTAATTTTTGTCATCTTTTATATCATTAATTAAGGTGGGAGATTCGATATCAAACTCGGATCATTAATACCACATAAATACAACTTTATGTCCAAAAGAGGTAAACGCTACACTGATGTAGCCAGCCAGATCGATCGAACCAAAACCTACAGCCTAGAAGAGGCAGTCGATCTGATTAAGCAAGCTCCTAAAGAAAAATTTGATGCTTCTATTGAGGTCCACCTGCACCTCGGCATCGATACCAAAAAAAGTGACCAACAGATTCGTTCAACGATTGTCCTACCCCATGGTACTGGCAAAACTAAAAAAATCGCGGCTTTTGTTGAACCAGAAAAAGAAAAAGAAGCTAAAGACGCCGGCGCGGCTCTGGTTGGTGGTGAACAACTAATCAACCAAATTAAGCAAACCGGCAAATGCGATTTTGAAATCGCTGTTGCCACCCCCACTATGATGCCCAAAATGGCCGCGATCGCCAAGATCCTAGGCCCCAAGGGTCTGATGCCCTCACCTAAAAACGAGACTATCGCTCCGAATGTAAAAAAAATAATTGAAGAATTAGGTAAGGGTAAAGTAGCTTTTAAGAGCGACAATACGGGCAACATCCACCAATTAATTGGCAAGGTTTCTTTTGAGAAAAAACAATTATTAGAAAATCTCCAAATATTTCTGGATGCAGTCAAAAAAGTTAAACCGTCTTCGAGCAAAGGTGTTTTTATTAAAAGTGCCACGCTTTGCACTACGATGAGTCCGGGAATCAAAATTGCCGTCTAAACTTTCCATCAGCTATATATTAAAAACCCACGTCAGTTCGACGATGGGTTTTTAAGTTATGAAATCAAAAATCTAGAAAATTGAGGGGCGTAAACTTCCCCAAAGCCAAATCAATGCTTGTCATCCCGAGTGAAGCCCCGATGTAATCATCGGGGCTTCACTCGGGATGACAGTGGGATAAAAGCGACCCTGTGGAGTTTACCATAAACAATTTGATAAACTCTCTAACTTTCAACTTTATAACAACTTTAGTATCTCTTGGTGCAATTTGGTGCCATTGCTCGCTACAAACTGCGGGGCTAGATCACTAGTAGCGCGACTATTAAAATCAGTAATTTTACCTCCAGCTTCGCGGACCATCAATTTACCACCCAGATAATCATAAATCTCGTTACCTCGGTTGATCACTACTTCTAGTTTACCAGCTGCTAAGAGAGAAAAATCAATCGCCGGCGACCAATTATTGACTACTCGTTTAGTCTGCTTCTGACCAGACTTAACTAAAAAACCAGCTAAATTTTTGTTCCAATCACCATAACTACCAACATAGGCAACCGTTGAACGTTTGATATCCGTTTGTTTATTAACCCTCAACCGACGATTACCTGAATAAGCACCGCCACCCTCGACTGCCCAATAAACCTGACCGGACATTGGCAAATAAGTTACCGATCTAATCACCTCTTTATTCTGGAGTAAAGAAATAGCCACTGAGAAATTAGTTAGGCCTAAAATAAAATTATTTGAACCATCAAGCGGATCAATAACCAGGGTATACTCTGAGCCTTTATTAATTATCCCCCGCTCTTCACTGTGTAAATTATAGCTAGGAAAGCTCTGACTTAAATATTTTAGGATTTTAGCTTCTGACTCTAAATCAGCCTTCGATACAAAATCAGCAATAGTGGTCTTCTCTTTTAGCTTTAAATCCTGCCCAAAATACTTTTTGAGCATTTCGCCACCAGCCTTGGCCGCCTGAACAATTTTTTTACTCATTAGATCCATAATGACGTTATTATAAAATAGTATCGTTTCCAAGGCAACCTTTGCCCTCGACTTTATAACTTTTTACTTTGTAACTTTTAACTTTTCTCTTTTGACTTTATCTCCCCTTTTGCTAAAATGGAATAACTATCTAAACTTTTAAAACTATCAACTATTTTATGACCGAGGAACAAAAGTACATCCGACCGAGTTGGGATGAATATTTTATGGGCATAGCCAAGGCCGCCGCCAGCCGAGCTACTTGCGATCGTGGTCGTTCAGGTTGCTGTATCGCTCGCGACAAACGCATCTTAGTCACCGGTTATGTTGGTTCGCCAATGAATTGCCCACACTGTGATGAGGTCGGCCACGAGCTGCATACTGTTCGCCATCTTGATGGCCATGAAACCCAGCACTGTATTCGCACCACTCACGCTGAACAAAACGCCATCTGCCAAGCCGCTCTCCTCGGCGTTTCACTCAATGGTGCCACTATCTATTGCAAAATGACTCCCTGCTATGTTTGCGCCAAGATGATTATTAATTGCGGCATCAAACGAGTCGTCTGTGAGTTTGACTATCATGATGGTGAAAGAAGCAAAGAAATTTTTTCTCAAGCCGGAGTAGAATACTGTCTCCTTAATAACCAAACCGTCCAATACGAAAACATGTAATTTATGCCAACTAAGATCATTTTGGGCTTTGCCGGACTGCTTTGTAGCGGTAAGGGCACGGCCGCGGAATACTTTAAAATTAACCATGGCGCGACCACTTACCGCTTTTCGACCATTCTCCGCGATTTACTCCATCGAGTCTACCTAGAAGAGAGTCGAGACAATATGATTCGCATTTCCGAATGTGTCCGTCATGAATTTGGTGAAGATATCTTATCAAAAGCCATTGCTGGCGATGCCGCTAAAGACACTAACAATCTAGTGATTGTTGAAGGAATCCGCCGCATGACCGATATTGAACATCTAGCCAAGTTGCCTAATTTTATTTTAATCGAAATTTTTGCTGACCCACAGAAGCGCTACCAACGGCTAGTCCAACGCGGTGAAAACAGCGACGACAAAACTAAAACCTATGCCCAATTTTTGGCCGATCACCAACGTTCTACCGAACTAAGTATTTTAGATGTTATTAAACATGTGCAGGAACGAATTGATAATAATGGTGATAAAGATAAACTCCATAAACAGTTAGACCAGTTACTAACTAAGTATCAATGAAAATTCTAATTAAAAAACTCCGTCCCGAGGCAATTATCCCTAGCTACGCTCACCCCGGTGACAGTGGGCTTGACCTTTATTCTCTGGATGAATACGAGTTACAGCCAGGCGAACGACGATTATTTTTCTTGGGTTTTGCCCTAGAATTCCCGGCTGGCTACGTGGCCACGGTCAAAGATAAGAGCAGCTTGCCCAAAAACGCTGGCCTCCACACCATGGGCGGGGTCTTTGATTGTGGTTTTCGCGGCGAATATAATGTGATGCTAATAAATCTAGGCGACCAGCCATATAAAATTTTAACCGGCGACAAAATCGCCCAATTAGTTATTTTGCCAGTCGCCCAAGCCGAGCTAGAAGAAACCACGGAATTAAACGATAGTAGCCGCGGCCTGGGTCAATTTGGCTCCACCGGTCGCTAAACGTATGAAACAATATTTAGACATCGTCAAAACCATTCTGGAAAAGGGCGAAAAAAAGGAAGACCGCACCGGCACCGGCACCTTGGTCGTACCTGGGATAATTTTTCAGCATGATATGGCTACCGGCTTTCCTCTACTCACCACCAAAAAAGTGCCTTATCGGCTAGTCGCTAGTGAGTTGGAATTTTTTATCAAAGGAATAGCGGATAAAAAATGGCTCCAGGAAAGGAACAATCATATTTGGGATGAATGGTGTACACCACTTAAAGTAACTTATAGACATGATGAAGAAACTAAGAAAAAAATGTTCGAGGAAAGAGACTTAGGAGCAATTTACGGCTGGGAATGGCGTCATTTTGGAGCTGAGTATAAAAGTTATGACACCGACTATACCGGCCAAGGTGTTGATCAATTAAAAAGATTAGTCAACGATATTAAGACCACACCAGAAAGCCGACAATTACTAGTTTTGGCCTGGAACCCAGTTGATCGCGACAAGGTCGTCCCCCCTTATTGCCATTTTGGTTTTCAAGTAACAATAGTGAATAAAAGACTTAACCTCTTTTGGTTTCAGAGATCAATTGATGTTGCTCTGGGGCTACCATTTAATATCGCTAGCTACGCGACGATGCTCCATCTGTTAGCCAAAGAGACCGGCTATCAAGAAGGTATACTAACCGGCATGCTAACCGACACTCATATTTATCTTAATCATATTAATAACCTAAAAGAACAATTAACTCGCGACCCCAATAAATATCCCCTGCCCCGACTAGAAACCAAAAACTTTACTTCAATTTTTGATTGGCAATATACTGATACCGAAGTGATCGGCTATGAAAGTTACCCAACTATTAAATTTGATATCGCCGTTTAATTAAGTAGCTAGGACGATGGGAGGCTAGGACAATAGGTAAATACCTAACCTCATATCTTCCTATCGTCCTATCCTCCTAATATGAAGTTAACCCTAATGATGGCCATGACCCTTGACGGGATCATTGCCAAAGACAAAAATCAAAACGCCGACTGGACCAGCCCGGCCGATAAAAAAATTTTTGTAGCCCAGACTAAAAAAACTGGCGCCATTATTATGGGCGACACGACTTATTTTTTGATTGGTAAACCTCTACCCGGCCGGTTCAACCTAGTCTTATCTTTTACCCCAGAAAAATATAAAAAGCAGGAAATCCCCGGCACCTTAGAATTTTTTAAAGGTACGCCAGCCGAGGTTTTAAAATACGTAGAAAATAAAGGTTTTCAATCCGCTATCTTGGGCGGTGGCGCTGGCACCAATAGCGCTTTCTTAGCTGCTGGTTTAGTGAATGAGATAATGATCACGGTTGAACCTAAAATTTTTGGCCGCGGCCTCAATTTTACCGAAGGCCAAGATTTGGATCTAAATTTGGAATTGATTGAAGCTAAACCAATCGGCGACAATGCGGTGCAGCTGAGATACAAAGTGATTAAATAATTTCTCTCCTGTCATCGCGAGCCCGCCGGGCGAAGCAATCTCCTGGATAATTCACCGGATTGCTTCGTTGCTCCGCCAGTTGGCGGAGCTCCTCGCAATGACGTAGATAAAAATATGCCCAAAGGTAAATTTATCATCGTCGACGGTATTGATGGCTCTGGCAAGGGCCAGATTGTTGATTTTTTTAAAAAGTTTGCCAAACGAGAAGGCAAAAAAATATTTGATTTACGTCTTTTTTGGCAGCAATATCACCGCTTCCCCGAGCTTAAAGAAATCAGTAAATATCAAATTATCCTCAGTGCCGAGCCAACCTTTGCTCTGGTTGGTCGAGCGATTAGGCAAGAAATCGCCCGGGATAATAATGAACATTATTCCGCCCTGTCCACGGCTCAAGCTTATTCCTTGGATCGGGAAATTTTGTACAAAAAATTAATCCTACCCGCTCTAGCTAAAGGTATCTCGGTTTTTCAAGAACGCTCATTTACCACTTCCCTAATCTATCAGCCAGTCCAAGCCGAACCACTCTCGATCAAAAAAATTCTAGGGCTCGCTGGCAACAAGCTCGCCTTACAAAATAGCCCCGACCTCTTAATTATAACCCTGCTCAACCCCAAAATCGCCTTGGCGCGCTTGGGCCAACGCCAGAAAAAAGATAAAGCGATTTTTGAAAAACTAAAAATTCTCCAAAAACTCGACCAACGTTTCCGTTCCCGCTGGTTTAGAAATATTTTTCATGCCCAAAAAACCAAAATTATTTACCTCGATACCAATAAAAGCCTCAAAGAGACCCAAAAAGAAGCCCAAACGATTTGGGACAGCTTAAGATAAAAAAAGATAATTTTTGATCAGCTAAAAAAAGCCTAACCACCGGCTCTAATTATTATCTAGTTTAATTCTAGATCCCTAAATTACTTCTTAATTGTTGGTTACCCTCAATCAGCGGCCACAATTTGGCCATCCCTGGATACTCTGATAAAACCTGACCAACAGGACGACCATCACTCTGGCCCTTGCCAATAGCTTCGGCATACGCCCGAGCCAAATAATTACTTAAAGCGTCAAAATGACCACCAGCTGAAGCCAAGGACTTAAGTAACAATCGAAACTGCGGATGAGTATCGGCTTTTTTAGCTAAAACTTCTTTGAGTAATTCTTTAAAAAAATCACCAATGGCAGAATTCTGCTGATCTAATTTCCCGACCAGCTGCGCCCAACTATCAGGGCTAGCGCCGTCTAGCTTAACATACTGGCTGATGATCTGACCAAGTCTGACAGTATCACCACCACCCAACTTCATAAATAATAAATTTTGTAAAAACTCTTTAAAGTTGCCACGATGATCAACGACCTCACCTTGCTGATTTTTTTCAATACTCCGACCAAAGCTGCCGAGATCAATCAAACCGGCCTTGCGTTCTTTGGGATTTAGATCAATCATTATATTACCAGCGTGTAGATCGGCGTGAAAAACGCCGTCACCAATTATTTGTTCAATCAAATCTAAAGCGATCTGGGCGCGAAAACCCTCTGTTGAGAGCGAATTAAAATCATCACGAACAAAAGGAGCATACTCATGATAAACCCTTTCCAGCCGGCGTTCTATCTTTTCTTTTTCGGATCGTTCTTTATCAGTCAGTTTAGTCTGGCGACGATATTGCTGATAATTTTCAACATCCTGCAAACTCAAGCCGGGGAAAAATTCATCAACCATTAGCTGCAAATTTTCGATTCGACTCTCGCCCTTACGCAGAAGATAGACTAAATCGGGCACATCTAAGCGCACTGCCTCAGACGGCGAGCCCTCTCGATCCAGAGCAACCATGGCCTTTCTTTTATAAAGATTTTGATCTAAATCTTTTTGAGCACCACCTTCTTGAGCGAAATCAAACTCTGATTTGCAAGCATTAACAATTTCACCAATCAGATATTCGGGGATGTCTTTACCTTGCTGTCGAAGGGCGGCAAAAACTTTTTCCAAAACGCGGATATCTTCCTCATAATTTTTATCGATCGTTGGCCGAGGAACTTTAACCACTACCGCCTTTTTCTCAGTTGTCCAAGCTAAATGAGCCTGCTTAATCGAGGCACTGCCTAAACACTCGCCAACGGCCGCGATCTGAAACGGCGCCGAGCCCGCTTCACCTTCTAACAAACCAGCGGCTCGCAGATAGGCAAAAACCCCAAATTTAGAGAACGGATTAGCTTTATCTTTTAAAGAAGATAATTCGCTCTTAATGCTGTCGCTTACCATCTCTTTCTGTTCGGAGATAACCTGGCCAGCTTTGACGCCCACTACACCAACCTGCTCTAAAAAAATTCTGATAGCCATCGGCGCGGTCAATTTTTTATCTTTACTAAATCGGAGCTCGCGCATTTTTTCTACTAAGGCCAAAAATAATTCAACCCGTCGGGGAGCAGTGTAATTTTTAAAAACTTCGAAAAAAATAGTTCTTAGCACCGGCTCCATATCTTGACCATCGACATCTTCAGCAATAACTGACTTAAAATTATGTTCATAAAAATTAGCTAAAAATTCCTTAAATTGATCAATGCCAGCTCGATTATCATGGCGCAAGCCGTCCCATTCGTCAGCTGGTGGCACTTGAAATAAACCTTCTTTGCCAAGCATCGCGTTATAAACAACCGCTTTTCTCTCAACTCGGCTCATCAGCCAAAACAGTTCGCGCTCCTCATCAGCATTGAGATTAAACTCCCGCCCTTCTAGGTAACGGTCATCTGGTATCTCTCCGCCAAAAATCCAGTTCATCACTTTAAGCCGGCTATCTCGATTAGAAAAAAGGGCCAGATAATTTTTGACTGCTTCGGCCGGAGAAAAAATTGTTTTAGCATCTTTAGCCTTTTGCTTCTCGGGTTGACGAACTAAATATAAATAGGTCTCCTCCTCCACCCGGCGGACCTGATCTGAAGTCATCGCATAGTCCAAAGCGAACCGCTCTAAAAGCTCATCGCGATTATAACTAGCCGGAGTAAATCTTTTTAGAATATAACCTAAAACAAATTCGAACGCCTTATTACGTGCTTCTCTTTCCTCAGCGGCTGTCGCCTGACGGCCTCGGGGCAAGCAATCGCGATAGTGACCCTCATAATCAGCTCGAATTTTCTCGTCTTCCAATTCGATACAGATTCTTTCATAAATTTCGGCTGGGCCAGGCGCCATCTTCTGAGAAAAACCTCTAGTCAAAGTGGCGAGCTCATTTTTTTCTTCAAAGCTGAAAAGATCAATATTAGTGGCTAAACCCTGGACGCGGAAAACTGAATAAGTATGAAAATAAGCATCTTTTAAAATCCCTTCATCCTTACCACCAGCAAGATGATCAGCCAAATCAACGTCTGTTATTTCTAATTTAATCCCTCGTTTGGTTAGCTCGCCTCTAAGTTTAGGATCACTAGTGAGTTTATGCCAAAGCTGGAGATTGAGAATATTCTCTAGATAAAAATCTTTCAACAAACAACTCTCCGGTAAATATTTACTAATCCACTCATGGACCTTTTCTAGGTCAACAGCGATATCCTCTTGTTTATCAATTTTATCTTTAATCATTGCCAGCTCCCGATTGGCAATCTCAGTTACCAAATGAGTAGAGTAAGACTTCTCGGTAAAAGCCTCCTTTTTATCCTCGCGACGAACAGCATCAGAGAATAAATAAAGATGGCGCAAGGGTGGAAATTGTTGCTGCTGCCAAGACTCTCGGGCAGTCTGTTTGCGCTCCTGGTGAGCTTCTTGAAGACGATAATCATAATTAGTCTCCTTAAAACTTACATAACGAGGAGTCCTTTTAGCCGCTTCCATTTCTTCTTTAGAGACTTTAGCTAAATCTTCGTCACTAATTTCTTGATTGGTGGTAAACTTCAAATACGCCTTATAAACTAACCGCTCTTCATTCTGTGTTCCGTCGGCATAATGATCACGAACATAACGGTTGACAATATCAGCAGACCGATTAGCCTGAGCGCCGTCAGGGATTTCGCGCCGCATCAAATCTAAATGTTTAGCTGCCACTTCGCTAGATTGGACCGGCTCCTTTTGCCAACAATGATAAAGTAAAAAATCGCGAAATGGCCCAGCGGTAAATTCTTGGGCTTTTTGAAATAAATCTGACCGCTCGAAAGTCTTAACTAATAATTCTTTAAATTTTTTAACTTTTTGCCACTCAACTTTTCTAATACCAAGCATAAACACATCTTCCAGTTCAGAATCAGCTGGCACTTTGTTACCAGCCTCAATGTACTCAACCAAGGCCGCTCGAGCGATCGCTGCATGCTGCTCTGGCAAAGGCAAAGAATCCATCTTCTTATCCCAAGCATAAAACGGGGCTAATTTTTCACCTATCATTTTAAGGGTATCGGCAAACTCTGGATGATCAATATAGTCTTGAACATTAGCGACAGTAAAAAAGTCATGGCTACTATAATTACTATCATATGGTAATTTAATAAATTGATCTTGGAGTAATCCCTCTTCTTCTTCTAACTTTTTTAACAAAAATGTCCAAGATAACCGATTCCGCTCACCCAAAGACACCCGTTTTAAAATTTGGCTCAACCCCTTAAACTCAGCAAAAATTGCCTGATCTTCGCCGGCTGGCCATAAATGATTATCCTCTTCCCATTCTAGAACGCTCAGTTTACCCCCGATCGCTCGATAGAGCTCCGAATTATTCTCCCGCCAAGCTGGGGCATATTTTTTCTCAGCGGCCTTAAAAAGCGCAATCATCTTCGCTACATCAGGCGCTGGCTCCTTCTCCGAGTCAACGAAGGCCGGATACTCCGACTCAAAATAACTCTGCGGCGGCAAACTGCCCAGAGCTAGGTGCATAGCCATTTTTTGAACCACTAAATCCTCGGCTGGCGGCTGGGCATAATTTTTTTTATCTTCTAGATTCTCTTTCGGCGCCAAAGTAATCCCTAGCTTCTTAGCTGATCGCAGTTCTTTGTCACTGACTGCTTGGCCTAGCCTAGCCGAAAAATAACCAAAACCAGACGGTAACTCTTTAATTAAATAAAAAAACGAATCTTGCTGGGCAACAGTCGGATTCTGATCAATAAAAGTCTGTAAATCCCTCAAAACCCTCTCTCTGCCTAGGGCATCAGTGGCTGCCAAGCCACTCCGAATTTTTTCTACTTCGGGCGACGGTGGCAGGTGAGCCAGGGCAAAATCTAAGCGGCGCATTAATTGGCCACCAAACTTTTGAAAAGTAGATTCGTTGTTAATATGCCTCTCCTCAAGGCAGCTACCAGGTTCAACATAGGGTAAAGCTACTTCAACACCACCAGCATCATGAAAATAACCTTGAAAATTAGGCTGGACCTCAGATGAAGTAGCCGCTTGTCTCAGGCGAGCAAAGACAATTTCATCTCGGATGGATTGTTCTGTCGTTCTAGACATAAAAAATTAACTAGGAAAAATCTGATCTAATTCGATTGTTTCGGGGCCGCACTGATTAATCTCGTCTTTATTATCAGCCATTAGCCTCATAAATTCGGCTGAAAGATAAGTCCGGATAGCCTGCTTGCGCCACGATTCGGCATAGCTACCTTTAACAGCCCGCTTGGGTAATTTACCAAAATGTTGTCTAACTTTTTCCCCAATACCTTGAAAGTCATCTACTCTTAACCAATGAAACTCTGGCGGCAACTGTTGACCAGTCGCTAAGGAATGAGATATTTCTCTAACTAGTTCATTAGCGCGATCATCCGACCGGCGACCGCGATCCTTTTCTGGTCCATTGGCCATCGCCCCTCGTAACCAACGCTCAAAAATACCTTTTTTTTCTTGAAAAGACTTAAAAGTAGTCTTAGTCCAGCCCAGCTGCTTGAGTATCTCGCCTATCTTATTATTATTACTAATTTCCCCCTGCTGCCCAGATAAAAGATGATGGTTGGCTAATAAACGAATCTTATCTAAATAATCAGCTAAATCAACCGGACTATCCTTAACACTCGCCTGATGTAGATAATGAGTTAACAAAACGTCCATATCTGGCCGCGGACCGCAGGGGTAGTCATTATCATAATAATTACTAGCAATCAAATTACCCCGAGTCGTATAAAGAAATCGAGCATAATCAAACAACTCGGTCTGCCCCGACATATCCTTTTGCTGGGCCTGCTGCTGAAATCTTTGGCCGCCTTCTGGTAATTTAAAAAAGAAATCTCTAAAATAACCATCAAACAAAAGCTGCCGCGATTCTGAATTATCCGGCACCGCCAAATTATACTCAGTTTTAACAAAATCAGCAGACAATGTTCGCTCAAAAATACGACGGCTGGCCTGAAAATAACGAGCTAATACCTGTTGTAAAGGAGTTAAATCACCACCAATCTGACCACCGGCCAATTGCAATGCTTCTTCTGGCACTCGCTGCGGATAATCTTGCAATTGAGTATAACAAGAAAACCTTTCTCTCGGCGGGGACGGCGGAGTCACGCCCGGTTCTACTTTTATGGGTTTCGATTGCTCAACATAAGTCGCCACTCTTTGACGATATTGATCAAATAGACGGCTAGCTTGAGCTATATCCCAAGCTAAAGAGCTAGTTTCGGCTGTCGGCTGGCTAGTTTCTTTGGTAACCGCCTCTTTAACCAGATTAACAAATTCTTTAATCGCTTTAATTTCAACCTCGCCGGTATAATTAACCTCGTGTTTTACTCCAAAGCAAACTGTTTTAGCCAAACTATTAATCATATCCGCTTTAGCCGTTGCCACTATCGCCGGATCTCTCGGGATATTCCCCGCCAGACGGCTCCAAAAATCCACTGCCTGGGGATTAGTAGTATCAAAAAGCTCAGCCGTTGTTTTAAAATGCTGAGTAGTCAAAACTTCTTGATCAACCAAATGGGTGATAATAAATTGATGCAACCGTTGCTCTTGATCTGGTAAACGCTGACCAGGAACATATTCTTTTTTGAGATCAGCTACTGTTTCATGTTTAGATATATCTGTTATCAAATCACTCAAACTATAGCCATTGCGTTTATCCGAACGGCTAAAATTAGGAACTGATGCTATTTTGCTACCGGTTATTTTTTGACTAATATTACCAAAATCAAAATATTTTCCAGATGATGCACTGGCTAGGCGCTGTTGGATTAAATTAGCTAGGTATAAGACCGTCTCACCCAAGCCTTCACCATCCTCCACCGCTCGAGTTGCCGTGGCTAAGGCAGTACGGGCATCCATATGCATTTTTAACCGACGGCCGATTATTTCGACATCACGTAAAGTCATTTGAGGATCATTCTCTAATTGACCAATAATTCTTTCCCAATCAGCCAAACTCTCGGCTTTCTCGATTCGATCATTTGTTTCCCGACGTAATAGTCTACTAACCTCATTTAAAACTTGAGGCGACAGTTCTTCGGGTTTTTTTTGAGCTGAAAAAAAAGGATGATCTGGCTGCTGAAAAAACTGCCACATTTCCTTAAAACGATTCTCGGTTACCGGATGACGATGTTCAAAGACTTGACCTAGAATTTCGCTTTTTCGATTACCTAAATCGAGCATCACTTGAAACATTTCTATACCTGACAAAGGATTATAGCCAGCCCGATCCATCGTCTCTAAAGCGGTTAAATCAGCGTCATACTCGTAGCGCTGGGCTTCTTCGGCGTCCTGCGGCGGGTGATCGGGATCATAAGCTGGTTGTTTAAGGTGAGCCATCTCGTGACCCAAAATTATTGCTAAATGGTCAAAAGTCAAGTTTTTACCCTTCTCTTTTAAAATACTCTGGGCTTTATCAATTAAGCCAGCATTAATATAGAAACGTAGTGGCACTTGGCTTTTTTTCTCAATACCACCTTCCTTGGAAACTGATAATATAAAAGCGTTAAAATTATCAACCCGGGAAATTTCAACAACGACTGGCCTAACAAAGCCCATCTCTCTAGCTAAATTCTGAACTACTGTATCTAATTGAGAAAATAATACCGACTCTTTTTTTTCTGACTCAAGCATTAACTCGCCCGCCACTTTAATCTGTTCCCAGCCCAACTTTTCCTTCATCACTCTAATGTGTTCTTTTTGTTCTTCTCTTGATTGTTCAAATTCCAATAAACGTTCGGTTTTTACACCATAACGCAACCGCTCTTCTTCAATCTCATAGAGTAGGGCCTGCCACTCTTCCGGCGTTATCGACTCGACTAATTTATCAGGTAGAGAAAAGCTGCTACCTTCATCCTCTGGTTCTTGACTCAATTCGGGCAAAGATTTTTCTATTGCTCCCCAAACTTTTTTAGCTAATCGGCCGATATAAGTTGGCTCCTGACTCAACCTAAAAATAATATCCTGAGTTTGATAATCTTGCGGAATTTCTGGTAAAAACTCAACTTTAGCATTCTTTGACTGTTCACTTGAAGCTATTTTTACTCTTTCTTTAGCCATTTTATTTATAATGTTGATAGGTTTATTCTAACATATATTTCTATAAAAGTCAAAGAATAATCACCATTATCCTCACTAGCCTAAACAACTGGCCAACCCCTAATCATAATTACCCAAAACCTTATTTTATGCTAAAATAAATCTAATAATTCCCTACTTATGAAATATCAACCTACCATTGGCCTAGAGATCCACCTCCATCTTAAAACTAAATCTAAGATGTTTTGTTCGTGTGCTAATGATGATCTGGCTAAGGCCAATACTAACATCTGCCCAGTTTGTACCGCTCAGCCTGGCGCTTTGCCAGTGATTAACCAGCAAGCCATCGATTGGACAGCACTTCTGGGTTTGGCGCTCCACTCCGAAATTGCGCCACGATTTAATTTTGAACGCAAAAATTATTTTTACCCCGATTTACCCAAGGGTTACCAAATCACTTCTTCCTCCAACCCCCCTTGTATCGGCGGCTATGTCCAAGTTGGTGACCGCCAAATTCACCTTAATCATATCCACCTTGAAGAAGATACTGGCCGGCTTCATCATGATACTGAAAATAAAAATACCTTAGTGGATCTTAATCGCGCTGGCGCTCCCTTGGTCGAACTAGTGACTGAGCCAGAAATTACCTCCGGTGCCCAGGCTAAAGCTTTTTGCCAAGAACTGCAGTTAATTTTACGCTGCCTGGGCATTGCCGACGCTGACATGGAAAAAGGCCAAATGCGTTGTGAGGTGAATGTTTCCCTCCGACCAAACAGCTCTAAAAAACTCGGCACTAAGGTAGAAGTTAAAAATCTAAACTCTTTTCGGGCGGTTGAACGATCAATTGATTATGAAATCAAACGCCAGACTGAGATTTTGGCCGCTGGTCAAAAAGTTAGTCAAGAAAACCGCGGCTGGCGCGATGACCAAAACCAAACTGTTAGCCAGCGCGTCAAAGAAGAAGCTCATGATTACCGTTATTTTCCCGAGCCAGATCTGCCACCAATCACTTTTGATCAAGATCACTACGAAAAACTCCGCGCTAAACTGCCAGAATTGCCGATCCAAAAACGTCAACGGTTTATAACCGAATATGGCTTTAATCCCGAAGATGCCTATCTGCTAACGACTGATTTAGATTTGGCTGATTATACCGAAAAAGTAGTCTCCGAGCTTCAAGAATGGATTACTAGCGTCGAAGGTGTCGAAGGCAGCGCCACCGAAATCTGGGATAATAATAAAAAGAAAATTATCAAAATCCTCTCCGGTTGGCTGACCTCTTCCCTTTTTATGTTGCTTAATGAGGCTAAAATCAAGATTAAAGACCTAAAAATAACACCAGAAAATCTAGCCGAGCTGGTTACTTTAGCTTACCAAAATAAGGTCAACAATCTAACGGGCAAAAAAATCCTCAAAATTATGTTTGATACCGGCGGTGATCCATCACATATTATGGAAGACCATGATTTAAGCCAAACTAGCGACAGCGCTGATCTGAAGCAGATTATTGCCAAAATTATTGCCGATAACCCCAAACAGCTCGCCGATTACCGTGCTGGCAAAGTGGTTTTGTTCCAATATTTTGTCGGCCAAGTTATGCGCCAGACTAAGGGTACGGCTGATCCGGAAATTATCCACAAACTCCTCAAAGAAAAGCTTGACTAGTTATTTTAAACTCTCTATAATAGCCCCAGCATGAAAATAATTCGTTGCCACAAATTAGCTGCAAATCAAAAAAGAGATTAAACAGTCCCCCGCGAGGGGGTATTTTTTTGAAAAATTTTAACTTTATAACTTTCAACTTTTAACTTAAACTTATGTCTACTTTCCTTAACCGCGATGTTATCTCGATTAAAGACTTCACCAAAGAAGAAATCCTCAAGGTTCTCCAAGTCGCTAAAAAATTTAAACAAAAACCAGCTGGCCAACTATTGGCCGGCAAAGTTATCGGCAGCTTGTTTTTTGAGCCCTCAACTCGAACTAAACTCTCTTTTGATACGGCAGCCAAGCGCCTCGGGGCTGAGGTTATTGGCTTTTCCGACCCCAGCACCACTTCAGTCAAAAAGGGCGAGATTTTGCAAGATTCGATCAAGATCGTAGCTAATTATGCTGATCTGATTGTCATGCGCCACCCAGCCGAAGGTTCGGCTCGCTTAGCCGCCGAGGTAACGGATAAGCCGATCATTAACGGTGGTGACGGCGCTAACCAGCACCCGACTCAAACCATGCTCGATCTTTTTACTATTCAGGAAACCCAAGGCAAACTTGATGGACTTAATATTGCCATGATGGGTGATTTAAAATATGGCCGGACGGTTCACTCGCTGGCGCAAGCCCTGACTCACTTTAAAACTAAACTCTATTTTATCTCGCCGGATAGCTTAAAAATGCCCGAGAATATCAAAACCGAACTAAAAGAGAAAAAAATCCCCTACTCCGAGTATCGCCATTTGTCCGAAATCATCAATAAAATTGATATTCTCTATGACACTCGAATTCAAAAAGAACGTTTTCCCGACGTCATGGATTATGAAAAAGTTAAAAATCTCTATATTGTGCATCTAACTGATTTAGAAAAAGCCAAAAAGAATCTCAAAATTTTACATCCCCTGCCACGCGTCAACGAGATAGAATATAAGATTGATAAAACACCCTATGCCTACTATTTTCAACAAGCCGGTAATGGTTTATATGTCCGCCAAGCGCTACTAGCCCTCGTTCTGGGTGCAATTAAATAGTTCTCTAAATAAAACAAATCCCCTCGCGGGGACTTGTTAGAATAAACAGATCTGAAGTTGACACTCGTAATATTAGAATAGCAAAATAATCAGTTATGTCAATAGGGTGTGGATCCGAGGGGAATTGAACCCCTGAATCCGAGTGTCAACCTCAAATCCGACCGCCAGGTCCAGACCCATCACCCTACGAGCAGAATAAAATAATCAAAATTAAAACAATCTAAATTAATCATTAAAAAGGGATAAAATAACTATATGCAACCCAAAACAATCAAAGTCACCGCCATCAAAAATGGCACAGTGATCGACCATATCCCGGCTGGTCAGGGCGTCAATATTCTCTCCCACCTCAAAATTGCCAAAAACAAAATTGTTATGCTGGGGGTTAATCTTAAAAGTAAGCACTTGGGGAAAAAAGATCTAATCAAAATTGAAGATAAAGAACTCGAACCATTAGAAATCGACCAACTGGCAATTTTTGCGCCAGAAGCAACAGTCAATATCATCCGCGATTTTGAACTAAGCAAAAAATTTAACGTCAAACTACCGGACACGTTCCAGAATACTATTAAATGCCCCAATCCCAACTGTATCACCAATCAAGAAGAGACTGACACCAAATTTCAAACGGTTCAGAATAAACCGCTCAAGGTCAAATGCGCTTACTGTGAAAAAATCTTTAAACAAGAAGAAATAGTCTTAAAATAATGGCTAATCTATCGACTAAGATTTGTGGCATTAAATTATCTAACCCGACAATTCTGGCATCGGGTATCTTGGGCGTGACGAAGTCATCACTAAAAAATGTCGTCAGCAACGGTGCTGGGGCAGTGATTATTAAATCAATTAGCAAAGAACCAAGAAAAGGACACAACAACCCCATCTTAATCACCTATGAAGGCGGCATGATTAATGCCGTGGGCTATTCTAACCCTGGCCTAGAAGAAGCTAAAAATGAATTCACTGATTTAGCCGAAGTTGGTGCGCCAGTTATTGCTAGCATCATCGGCACCAATGCCGAAGATTTTGCTTACATGGCTAAAAATTTTTTAACCAAAGAATTTGCCGCTGTAGAAGCGCCGCTATCTTGCCCACATACACCTGGTTTTGGCACTTTAGCTGGTCAAGGAACACCTGAAGCAACTTTTGCTATAACTAAAGCGATAAAGCAAAATACCAACCTGCCGCTAATTATCAAACTTTCTCCCAATATCCCTAATCTCGTGGAAATAGCTAAAGCGGCACAAGCCGCTGGCGCTGATGCTCTCAATATGGGCAACACCCACGGTCCGGGGATGGTTATTGATATTGAAACTAAGCAGCCAACAATGGATTTCAAAGTCGGCGGCCTAAGCGGCCCGGCGATCAGACCTGTGGCGGTACGTTGTGTTTATGATATTTATCCCAATGTTAAAATCCCGATTATCGGTTGCGGCGGCATTACTACTTGGCGTGACGGAATAGAAATGTTGATGGCTGGCGCCAGCGCTCTTAATATCGGCTCAGCTGTTTATTATGAAGGCATTGATGTTTTCAAAAAAATCTGCCAAGGAATTTCCGACTTCATGGATCAACATGGCTACAAAACAATCCAAGAAATGGTGGGCTTGGCCCATAAAAACTAACTATGAATATTGAACAACCTAAAGTTATACCAATTAAAAAAATAATTGAAGAAAACTCAACGGTCCGCACCTTCTATTTTGATCTTGATCTAAAAGCTAAGCCGGGACAATTCATTATGTTGTGGTTACCGCGTGTTAATTTAAAACCTTTTGGTGTTTCTTACCAAAAAGATGGCCTGACCGGCGTCACTATTTGTAAAGTGGGACCCGCCACGGAAAAAATCTTTCAACTTAAACCCGGCGACTTAGTCGGTATCCAAGGACCCTATGGCACACATTATCAAACTAATGGAATAAAAAATCTGGTTTTAGTCGCCGGCGGCTACGGCGCCGCTCCCCTGTCTTTTTTGGCGGAAGAAAATTTGGACAAAAATATTGATCTTATCATCGGCGCCCAGTGTCAAGAGAAATTATTATTTGCCGAGCGTTTTGCCAAAACAAAAATTAAGCTCCACCAATGTACTGATGACGGCTCTTGTGGTTTTAAGGGATTCACCACAACTAAACTGGAGGAAATAATCAAAATCAAAAAAGTTGATTTAGTTTGCGCTTGCGGCCCAGAGCTGATGCAAGAAAAGGTAATTGAAATTTGCGGCCGACATCAGATCCCCTGCCAGATTAGTTTGGAGCGTTATATTAAATGCGGTATTGGTCTCTGCGGCCAGTGCGTGGTTGATCCGCTAGGAATTCGGATGTGTAAAGAAGGACCAGTAATCTCCGCCGAATTAGTTAAAAAGATTTATGAATTCGGTCAATATCACCGTGATGCCACGGGTAAAAAGATATTCTTTAAAATATAAAAGTAGTAAATCCGATTGGGGTCTGGGGCGAATACGGCGCAAAGTCCCGCCCCGACTAGTCTCTGACCCTAGAAGAGGGACGGGACGGGTAGAACGAATTTGAAACTAAACAATGAGTCGTGCCTTATGAGCCCCAGAGGTTTTTTGCTACTTTTTTGCCTCCAAAAAAGTAGAAATAATTATGAGAATAGTTAAATTACCCCAATTAATCGACCCGCATGTCCATTTTCGCACCCCCGGTTTGGAATATAAAGAAAACTGGATAACTGGCTCGCAAGCCGCTATTAAGGGCGGCATTACCACGGTGTTGGATATGCCTAATACCAAACCACCACTGACAACTTTAGAACTTTTAAATCAAAAAATTGAAACCGTAGCTCAAGATAGCTTAGTGAATTTTGGCTTTCATTTCGCTGCGGCTACTGATAATCTCGACAAAATACCCAGGGTGGTTGATAGGGTAGCTTCGGTTAAAGTTTTTTTAAACCACTCCACCGGCAATTTGCAAATTACCGACGACAAAATTTTAGAAAAAATCTTTCGCGGCGCACCGCTAATCGCTGTCCATGCTGAAGGCGAGATGATCGAAAAAGCTATCTGGCTGACAAAAAGATGCGGCAATCAGCTTTATTTCTGTCACACTTATAGCGCCAGCGCGATTGACTATATTAAGAAGTTTAAAAACAAATTGCCAATTTTTATTGAGGTTACGCCACATCACTTATTTTTGAACAAAGAAGATCATCTCGGCCCGTTTTACCAAATGCTGCCGCCCTTACAAACTAAAAAAGATAATACCGCGCTCTGGCAAGCCATTAGCGACGGCACAGTAGACACTATCGGCACTGACCACGCCCCACACGCGCTGGAAGAAAAAAACAGCGCCAACCCGCCCTTTGGCGTACCCGGAGTGGAGACTTCTCTGCCCCTGATGCTTAACGCGGTCAATCAAGGTAAATTAGCTTTAGAACGTTTAATTGAACTAATGTCAGTTAATCCAGCGAAAATTTTTAAAATTAAAACTAACCCCAAAACCTACACCGAAGTTGATCTAGATTTAGTCAAAGAAGTTAGAAACGCTGATTTAAAAACCAAATGTGGTTGGTCACCATTTGCCGGCTGGCAATTAACTGGTTGGCCGATTAAAGTAGTAATTAACGACCAAATCATAATGGAAAATGAAATCATAAACAATAATTATAAAGGTAAATATCTCTATGTCTAAAGACATTGTTCAAATTTTTAAAGATATCAATTCAATCATCACTAATAGTCATATTGTTTACACTTCCGGTAAACACGGCAGCTTTTATATTAACAAAGATGGCCTATATCCCTACCCTAAAAGGGTCTCCGAGGTCTGTAAAATGTTTGCAGAAAAATATCAAAATGAGGATATCGACGTAGTAATCGGTCCGGCACTCGGTGGAATAATTCTTTCTACCTGGACCGCTTATCATCTATCGGAATTAGAAAATAAAGAAATATTAGGAATCTTTACTGAAAAAGATGAAAACAATAATCAAATATTTAAAAGAGGTTATGACAAGATCGTTCAAGGAAAAAATGTCTTAGTATTAGAAGATGTCACTAACACTGGTGGCTCCGTAAAAAGAGTAGTTGATGCCGTTAAACAAGCCGGTGGAAATGTAGTAGCAGCTTGTGTAATGGTTAACCGTCAACCAAAAATCGTAAACTCAGAATTTGTCGGCGCACCATTTTCCTCTCTCGGGGTAATAGAAGCTGAGGTTTTTGAAGAGGTTGATTGCCCTCTGTGCAAAAAAAACATACCAATTAATACTGACGTCGGCCACGGTAAAAAATATTTAGCTAACAAAAAATAATATGAAATACTCAGACCGCGCCAAACTTTGCACCAACCCCACCGCTATCAAACTTTTAAATTTGATGGAGCAAAAGCAAACTAACCTCGCTATTGCCGCTGACATTACCACTAGCGCTGAACTGCTTAAAATCGCTGACGAGTTGGGGCCAGAGATTTGTATTTTAAAAACCCACATCGATATTATTACCGATTTTACGCCCGAATTACCAACTAAGCTCCAAACCTTAGCCCAAAAACATAATTTCTTATTTTTTGAAGATCGCAAATTTGCTGACATCGGCAATACGGTTAAATATCAATATCAAGATGGTATCTATCATATTGCTGCTTGGGCTGACATCGTTAACGCCCACACCGTACCCGGACCTGGCATTATTGCCGGCCTTAAAGAAATTGGCTTACCATTAGGTCGCGGCCTGCTGCTTCTGGCTGAAATGAGCTCAGCCGGCACTTTAGCTAAAGACAATTATACTGAAGAAACTTTAAAGATGGCTCAAGAAAACTCTGACTTTGTTATTGGCTTTATTACCATGCGCCAACTGCTTGATGATCCTAAATTTATTAATCTGACTCCTGGCGTCCAGCTGCAAGCCGGCACCGACAAACTAGGCCAACAATATAACACGCCAGAAAAAGTAATCTTGGAACAAAAAAATGATATAATAATCGTCGGCCGTGGAATTTATCAAGCCGCCGATCCCCTGGCCGAAGCCAAGAAGTATCGTGTCGCTGGCTGGCAAGCTTATCTAAAAAGATTAAAAAATTAATTTTGAATCGCTATTTATGCCTTTTAAATTCATCTTCAAGGATCTATTCTTAGAGGAGGTTAAAAAAACCGGCTACGGACTGGTTAACTGTCACGCCCATCTAGACCGTGCCTACACGGTCACCCCGGAAATCTGGCAGCAAGCATCAGCCCTAATGGAAGAAAAGTGGGTCTTGAATCGAGAAATTAAAAAAAGGCACACACCGGAGTCAATTCAAGAGCGACTAACCTTTTGCGTGGAAGATTTCATCCGCCAAGGTGCCACCGCCTGCCGGACATTTGTTGATGCCGATAGTATTGTCAACATGCTCGTAGTGGAAAATGCCGCTAAAGTACGAGAAAAATATAAAGGCAAATTTACCTTGCAACTTGCCCCCCAGCCCCTGGAAGGTTTTTTGAATGAAGATAAAACTGATTTTGATAAAACCAAAACCGATCTTTTTGAAGCCGCCTGTGATATCTGTGATGTTGTTGGCGGTTTACCCTCCCGCGATCGCGCTCTACCCGGCGGCGATAAAAAACACGCTGACTTCATCCTCTCGGTCGCCAAAAACTTAGACAAAAACATTGACATTCATATCGACCAAGAAAATAATCCTGATGAAAAAGATACTGAATGGCTATTGGACAAAATAATCAGATTCAAAATGCAAGGCCGAGTAAATCTCCTGCACGCTCTCTCAGTCGCCTGCCAGCCAACTGCTGATCGTCAACGTATCTACAAAAAAATGATTGAAGCCGGCGTCAGTGTTGTTGTCTGCCCGAAAGCGGTAATTAGTATGAAACAACATCGGGATAAATTAGCACCAGTTCACAATTCAATCGCTCAAGTCGATGAACTTATCGCCGCTGGTGTTAATGTCTGTCTTGGCACTGATAATATCTCTGACATTATTGTGCCCGAAGATAACGGCGACTTATATGAAGAAATTTCGATGCTGGCTTCTGCCTGTCGATTCTACGATCTGCAAAAATTAGCTCAAATTGCTACTGTTAACGGTTATAAAGCCTTAAAATTATCTAGATAAATTTATGACTAAAAAAGATCTTAAACCGATCAAACGCAAACTCTGGTACAAAAATAAAACTATTACTCTTAATCCCCTAGTAGAACAATATAATGCCGGCGAAGATATTTTATATGATCAAGAGTTGGTTCCCTATGATGTCCAAGGATCACTTGGCTATGGCCAGATGCTACTGCGCCACGGCATTTTAACTCAGGCGGAATTTAAAAAATTAGAAAAAGGCCTAAAAGAAATCCTTAAACTTCACGCCGCCGGACAATTCGTTTTGACTCTCGAAGATGAAGATTCGTCAACAAAAATTGAAAATTATTTAACTCAAAAATACGGGGATATCGGCAAAAAGATCCACACCGCTCGCTCGCGCAATGACCAAATTCTGGTTACTATGCGTTTATTTATGAAAGAAAAACTAAACGAACTAAAAACTCTAGCGCTAAAATTAGCTACCGATCTTCTCTCCGCCGCCAAAAAATATGAATTTGTTCCTTTACCAGGCTATACTCATATGCAAAAAGCCATGCCCACTACCTTAGGCACTTGGTATGGTTCTTTTGTTGAAAGTCTACTTGATGACATTCGGATGTTAGATGCAATTAATAATATTCTGGTTGATCAGAACCCCTTAGGCAGCGGCGCTGGCTATGGCTCACCCTTTTCTTTCGATCGCGATAAACTATCCGCCGACCTTGGACTAGCTCGGACCCAAAATAATGTTATCTACTGCCAAAATTCACGTGGCAAAATTGAGGGCATGGTTCTCGAAGTCTGCAGCCAACTAATGCTAACTTTAAATAAATTAGCCTCCGACTTACTATTTTATACCACCCAGGAAGTTCGTTTTTTTACCGTACCCGATCAAATCTCAACTGGTTCATCAATTATGCCTCAGAAAAAAAATCTGGATGTGGCCGAATTAATCCGCGCCCGCACTTCAACAATTATCGCCTGCCGCAATGAAATCACCATGAATATTTTAAATAAAATTTCTGGCTACCACCGCGACGGCCAAGAAATCAAACGACCACTCTTTTTGGGCCTACGCTACACTCAAATGTCGCTTAATGTAATGTCGATTATTATCAAAAATCTTAAACCCAATGAGAAAGAAATGCTCGCCGATATGACCCCTGAGCTTTTTGCTGCACATAAAGCTTTTGCTATGGTTAAACAAGGTATGTCTTTTCGCGACGCTTATATCAAAATTGGCGCTAATCTAAGCAAAATTAAGATTACTAAAAAAGAAATAACCAAAATGCTTAAAGAATCCAAACACCAAGGCGGTGCTGGCAATCTGCAATTAAACAAACTAAAAAATGAAATTAAAAAACTTGCCTCGAGTAAAATCGAGAAACTAAAAAAATAATATGCAACACCTTCTTCATCTTAAAGATTGGACAACTGACGAAATCAAATCGACTCTCGATCTAGCAACAAAAATTAAAGCCAAGCCAACAAAATATTTTGATACACTCAAAAATAAAACTCTAATCATGCTGTTTCAAAAAACTTCGACTCGCACTCGTCTAAGCTTTGAAGCAGCCATGACCGAGCTCGGCGGCCACGGCATTTTTTTGGACAGCCGAACTACTCAGCTATCTTTATCCGACTTTAGAGATGAAATCAAAGCCATCATGCGCTTAGGCAACGGTTTGATGTTCCGAGCTAAAAAATTCACCGACGTCCAGCTCGCCGCAAGCCAGAACCAAGTTCCAGTAATCGATGCTTGCTCAGAAAAATATCACCCCTGCCAATCACTAGCCGACGTTTTGACTATGATTGAGCATAGCGGCGGTTTAGATAAGATTAAAAAAGTCGCCTGGCTCGGCATCGAAAATAATGTCAGTAATACACTTAAATTAATTTGCGCTAAACTGGGTATTAAAATAACCATTATTGCGCCAGAAAAAGACCCCGACAGTCTTGACGAAGAATTAGACAAAATAGCCGACGCTACTGGCTTAGTCACTTATACTACCAACCTCGAGGCGGGCCTTAAAGACGCTGACTATGTTCATACTGACACCTGGATTAATATGGAATTTTTTGAAAACGGCCAAATTAAACCCGATTTTCAAGCTGAATATGACCGCCGTTTAGCTACTTTTAAACCCTATCAACTAAATGCCGATTTGATTAATAAATATTGCCCAAAGGCCAAAATAATGCACTGCATGCCCTGCCATGTTGACTATGAGATCTCCCGCGATGCCATTGACCATCCTAATGCTGTCATTTTTGATCAAGCCGAAAACCGACTCCATGTTCAAAAGGCCGCTCTGGTCAAATTACTTTCCCAATAACAAATTATACCTCGGACAACCGAGGTATTTTTATAAGTCAGAGGAGGAGCACCATGACAATGGAACGGGATTTATTGGCCCGTACTTTTGGCCTAGCCAACGGATGGCCGCCCGACGTTGCTGGAATAGTCAGCCGCGCTAGAACCATTTGGCAAATCGATGACCCCCACCGTCTGTCGACCGAGATAATCAACCGAATCATTGTTGAACGGGACGGTAAAAAATTACTTCTTGACTATCTCGGCATTCTGCAGAAACTCCATAGGAGCGAAGGACCGACTGAGTCTGATTGGGAAAATTTAATTATCGTCTGGCACTGCTCAGTAGCTTTTTTGGCTAACAATCCAACAATGGATCAGTTTATGGCCAAATTCGGTTTTTGTGGTAACCCAATGGATATCTATAATCGGTTATCGCACTATCACCTGTTTCGACCCGGTTAGGCCAAACACCAAGCGGCTTCCTCATCCGAAGACCGCTTTTTTTATTTCAAAAAATTAGCCACTGCTTTTTCTATTTTTTTATAATTATTATTCCAAACAATCTCCTGGTCCCGCTTGAACCAAGTTAGCTGTCGTTTAGCAAAATTTTTACTGTCTTGGGCTAAACCAACAACCATTTCATTATAGCTAATTTGGCCCTGCAGATAATTAGCTAACCAGCGATATTCAAGGCCAAACTCGGCCATCTTTTTCCAACCTAAGCCCTGCTGATGCAGCCGTTTAGCTTCAGCTACCATCCCCTCTTTTTCTAATCGTTCTTTTAGTCTTTTCTCGATCCGGGTAGCTAAAATCTCTTTGGGATAATTAAGCCCAATTTTAAAAAACTGATAAGGTGGCGGCTGTTTAGTAACTACCGCCGACTTTGGCTGACCGGTTTCGTAATAAATCTCCAGCGCCCGCTGCACCCGCCGCCGATTTTGGCGATCGATAACTTTATAAGTCACCGAATCAACCTTCTTCAACCGCGTTAATAATTGTTTTAAAGTCAACTTATTTAAACTCCTTCTTGCTTTTTTGTTTTCTTGCTTTCTTACTTTTTTGAATATAAACCCTTCCACCACCGCATTAATATACAGCCCTGTTCCCCCCACAATAATTGGCACTTTCCCCCGCTTCAAGATATCCTCAATTGCTCGGTAAGCTAATTTTTGGTATTTAGCCACATTAAACTCTGTTGTCGGCTCCACCACGTCAATCAGATGATATCTAATCTTTAACCCTTGGCCTTTAACCCTATATTCTCGCAAATCTTTGCCTGTCCCCACATCCATACCAATATAAACCTGGCGCGAATCAGCCGAGATTATTTCGCCATTAAACTTTTTGGCTAACCTAACTCCTACTCTGGTTTTACCCGTAGCTGTCGGCCCCAAAATTATAATTATCTTTGGCTCTTTATCCATACTATTTCAGCTTTTTAGCGTCACCACGATAGCTACGATTGACTTTAATCTTCAAAACTTGCGCCGCTAGTGTGCCACTACTTTTACTTACTTTTCTCTTTTTCTTTTTTTCCCGCTTCTCCGCTTTTAATTTATTCACTAACATACTTACTACTTTTTACTTGCTACTTTTAGTATTTCCCCTCTCAGAATCCACATCAATGGTTTATTAATTTTAACCCTAACAATCCGGCCAACCAGCTTTTTATCACCCTTAAACTCCACCCGTTTCATTTCTTGACTATTGCCACCACACTGACCGTCCTTAAAACTATCAACCAAAACCGAAACTACTCGGCCATAATATTGCTGATTTTTTTTCAAAACTATTTGCTCCATTAATTTTTGTAAAACCAGCCAACGACGTTTTTTTTCCACTAAAGACACATCATCCTTAAATTTAGCGGCCACTGTTCCGACTCGCGGCGAAAATTTGGCTAAATAAGCAATATCAAAATTTACTGTTTTGTACAATTTAACCGTATCTAAAAATTGCTTTTTAGTCTCGCCGGGGAAACCAACTATAATGTCTGTCCCGAGGGCAATATTAGGCTTTTTAGCTTTAATCTTTTCAATCAATTTTAAATAATCTTTAGCCGTATAATGACGATTCATCAAACGAAGCACTTCATCATCACCGGCTTGTACTGGCAAATGGAGGTAGTTAACCATTTTGGGTAAAGTCAAAGCGTCAATCACCTCGTCGCTCATATCTTTAGGATGCGCCGCCGTAAAAAAAATTCGTTCCAGTCCTTTAACTTGATTCAATTCCCACAGCAGCGCCGCGAAAGGATGACGGTAGGGATTATTTTTAGAAAAACTCGCTCTATCTTTGGGTCTATAACTATTAACATTTTGTCCCAATAGGGTTACTTCCAAACAGCCTGCTCTAACCGCTTTTTTAATTTCGCTAATAACATCTTTGACTAGCCGACTAGTTTCCCGGCCCCTAGTGTAAGGCACGGCGCAATAAGAACAAAAATTATTACAACCAGTCATAATCGGCACAAGAATCTGCGCTCTGGTTTGATATTTAGGAATAATTTTAAAATAGTCGCTAGCCGCTTTTGTTTTCTTATTTTCTTGCCCTCCGACTCCGCTCAGGATAGGCTTTCTTGTTTTTTTAATCTTTTCTCCCCACCTACTCAGCTCCTCTATACCTAATACCAAATCAAATTTTTGAGCAAACGATTTTATATCTTGTGGTAAAACACAACCGGTCAGAATTGTTATAATTTCTGGCTTCTCATCTTTAAGCTTATTCCAAAGACGAATTTTACCCCAAATTCGGTCAATCGCCGCTTGGCGTACCGAGCAGGCGTTAACTAATAAAATATCCGCCGCTGTTTCTTCGCTCGTCACTTGATAACCAAGACGACTAAAAAAAGCCTCGATTCGCTCCGAGTCTGATTTATTCATTTGACAACCAAGAGTAAGAATATAAACCTTGGACATAACTAATAATCAACCGACTCCGACTCGGGATTAATAACGGGTTGAATTTGTTGATTACTATTTGACGATTGATCAAAAAGCCTCATCGTCTCTTCTATCGCCTGATCAACAGTCTTTTTTTCTACTGTAATGTTATTTTTTTTCGTTTGTAAGATAAAATTAGAAATATTTTCTGCTTGGTTGGCCGTTGCCTGCACCTCACTACGAATTGGTTCTGAAGGATTAAGGCTATTAAATTCTAAGAGTAAATTATCACGGGTTATCTTGTCTAGATCAACCAAACGACGACGCAATGTCCCTACCGTCCTCTGCCGAGTGTTACTGACCACTCCTTGCGCTGCTGCTGGTAATTCAGTTCTTAACTGATCTAAAAAATCTAAACTAAATATTAGCTGCGCCGTTTGAACATAATCTATGGCCGAATTTAAAGTAGCCTCTATTTTTTCCTGATCCTCCAAAAAAGATAACTCACTAGCTAGATCGCCTAAAGAGCTCCTAACCGTCTCGCGTACCTTGTCTTTAATCTCTTGTTTAAGCTCTGATCTATTTTCCAGTTTTTTAAGTAAATATTGGCGCCGAATCTCCCAAGCGGCATTTTGCTCAATCAACTTTTGGATTTTTTCATTACTTTTTAGTTCCTCCGCTTTAGTTTTAAATTTAGCCGATTGTTCTTGATATTTGTCTAGCATCTGGCTCACTTTTTCTTGGGTCTTTTGGTCAACTGGCTGATTAAACAGAGTATCAATCTCTAATAATATCTCATTGGCTTGTTTAAGACGCAATTCTTCTTTTTTTTCTTGATTGAAAGTCAAGCCTAATTTAATCCCGCGCCACCAGTCTTTAATAAAATACAAGGGATTACTAGGCAAAAATCCCGGCTTACTGACCCCTAGATTTAATTCTTGAGCCATCGTGTCCTGATCGTCAGTCGTTTGCTCTTCTGCTTGAACGTTTGATAACGGCAATAATAAAATCAAAACCAAAATGGACAACAAAAACAAAAACTTTGTTTTGGCCATATGATCTATTTTAATTCTTTAGTCCGCTCATTAATTTCTTTAAGCACTCGTTTAATAAATTCTGACTTCTCAAACTGCTGGACTTCTTTCTGCCCCCGGATCCGAACATTGAGTTTATCGCTACCCATTTCTTTATCGCCGATCACCAACATATAGGGCACCCTTTCCTTTTCTGCCTGACGAATTTTTTTACCGACTGTCTCATTAGCATCATCGGCGGCGGCGCGAATATTTAATAATCTCAACTCGGCAACCAACCTTTGGCAGTACTCAATATGGGCCGAACCAACTGAAATTATTTTTACTTGCGCTGGCGATAGCCAGACTGGAAAAGCACCAGCATAATGCTCGATTAAAACACCAATAAATCTCTCTAAAGAACCAAGCAGTGCGCGATGGATCATAAGCGGTCGTTTTTTCTTTCCTTGCTCATCTATATAGTTTATATCAAACTTACCTGGCAGATTAAAATCAAACTGAATGGTAGACAATTGCCATTCCCGACCGATAGCGTCACTAGCCTTAATATCAATTTTAGGACCATAGAAAACCGCTTCACCTTCTTCTACTACATGCGGCCAACCAACAACTTTCAAAGCTTTAACTAAAGATTTTTCAGCCATTTGCCAATCTTGATCGCTACCTAGATATTTCTCCTTATTTTCAGGATCCCGAACACTTAAAACTACCTTGAGATTATCAAAACCAAAAGTTTTGAGAATAAAATCGCTTAATTTTAATACTTTCACTACTTCGTCTTCTAGCTGTTCTGGGGTACAAATAATGTGAGCATCATCTTGAGTAAAACCACGAACTCGAGTCAAACCATGTAGGGTGCCAGAACGTTCATAGCGATAAACCGTTCCCATCTCAGTATAACGAATCGGCAAATCACGGTAACTTCTCATCTCGTGCTGATAAATCCTTAAGTGCATTGGACAGTTCATCGGTTTTAAGTAATATAATTCATCCTCAATCTTGATCGGTGAATACATACCGTCTTTATAGAAGTCTAAGTGGCCAGAAATGTTAAATAATTTTTCTGAACCAATATGCGGTGTTTTAACTAATTGATAATCACGTCGTAGATATTCATTCAGAGCAAATTGTTCTATCTCCCGACATAAAATCGCCCCATTAGGTAACCACAGAGGTAATCCTTGTCCTACTTGTTCATCCAGTATAAACAAACCTAGCTCTTGGCCCAATTTACGATGATCGCGCTTCTCTGCCTCTTCTTGCATTTTAAGATACTCTTCCAGCTCTTTTTTGGAATTAAAAGCTACGCCATAGACGCGAGTCAACATATCATTTTTTTCATCACCCCGCCAATAAGCGCCAGCAATTTTAGTTAATTTAAATCCCTCAGGATCAATCTCCTCAGTTGATTTGACGTGCGGCCCAGCACAAAGATTGTCAAACCAACCGGATTTATAAAAACTAACTTTTTTCTCCCCCGCTGCTTTTAGATCATCAATGAAACCGGTTTTATAAGGATCATGTTTATAAAATTTGTAAGCGTCGATAAAATCAACATCGTGTTGTTTAAACTCAATACCTTCTTTGATCATCTCTTTGATCCGTTTCTCAAGTTTAGGCAACATCTCAGGGGTGATCGCAACTCCTCTAGGCAAGCCATAATCTTGATAAAAACCATCCTCAATTGATGGCCCCACTCCCAAACCAACCTGAGGATAAATTTCCTGGACTGCCATGCTCATCAAGTGACAAACCGAATGACGCATTATTGACAATTGATCATCGTGTTTTTTTTGTTTAGACATAATTGTATAGTTATGAAGTTATAAAGTTATAAATCAAACTAACTTTATGACTTTCAGTTTTATAACTTTCAACTCATTCAAAAAACCTCATCCCAATAGCACCAAAACTCACGTTTTAATACATTTGGGACGAGGTTCTTCAGATAAAAGAATCCCGCGGTTCCACCCAACTTCCTTTCTAATTGATACAAAAAAGGCACTCATTAATTAGCTTAGCTACGGCCTCGCGGACCGCAGATCCCCAAAGGGACAATTGGTTGGTAGCCAATTCAATTGCTCAATAATTATAATAACATTCTCTCGACAACTGTCAAGCCAGCTTCTTAATTAGTACTTTTAATGACAACCTCGATATGATCTTCAAAGCTAGGCACAGTCTTTAGCCAAAAAGGAAAAAAATCCACGGTGACTGACTGGACGGCGGCCTGACGCCGGAAATAAGAAATCACTTGCTCCCGGGTTAAGCCTTTTAAATTTTTCTTATCAAAAATTGGACTATTTAATCTTAAAGTAGCTTGACCAGCTAAATGAACCTTTATACTAGCTTTTTTATTAACCAAATCTAAATTCTCGACCGAGAAGGTTAAACTATCATAATCAGCCGAAACCAGCTCTTTATTAGCATCAAGACTAGATTTTAATTTGGCCTCGGCAATACGGAGTAAGCTTTCTTTATCAAAGAAAACCCCATTTACTTTGGCTTTGGCCTTAAGATTAAACTGATCAACCTGATCACCAATCTTGGCGTTTGCGATCACATTTTCTTCTTGTAACTCTACAGCTTTAGCCACATTACCCTCTAAACCTAGATCAATAAAGCTCTGTAACTCCAACTGGTCCAAAAGTTTTTGAGTTGATTTTTTAATATCATCTTCCGCTACCACTGGCACCGTTCGCTCACCTAATTTAATCTCAGTTTTGACTTCAGCATAAATATCATCTTGAACGGCCGGCCAAAGACCAGGAATAATTAGATGAGTACCCACTTTGACCGTTTTGTCTACCAACTGCTGTGGATCATCAGCATAAACTTCCACTTCAACTGAGCCGCCAACTGGCACATCCACCCGATTCTTAATGCGCAGCAAAATCTGCTCCGGTGATAATAAACGGGTAGTGGCTACTAGCGGTTGTGGCCGCCGATAATTATTTATAATTTTAACTATACCAATAGCATCAGTTGGTAAGGCTTTACTACCAGTCACCTTAAAATCCTTCTCACCCTCTATATCTTTACTAAAAAAAACACCGTTCACTTGGCCAGCGGCTAAACCATCGGTTTTTTCAACCACATCGACAATAAAATCTGTAACCGCGTCCTCCGACTCGGGCACTACCGTTATAGTGGCTGATAAAAAAGAAAAATACAAAATCACCACGATTAATAACGCCGTTACCACAATAAAACTAATAACAATCTTGCGATAAAGCCCTAAGGACGGCACTCTGGTTCTCTTAGTTTTTTTTCGGCCTCCCTTGTTCTTGGGGATGGGAGTGATTTCATCAAACATAAAAATTGGAAAATAATTTTTAAAATAGGTATAAGACTTTTAAACACTCCTTATTATACAATAAAAACATCTACTTGTCTGAGGCAAGTACCAATACCAGTAAATTCTTCAATCTTAACTTTAATATCCGGACTAGAATTAACTTTAAATGGTGTCTGAATTATCTGTTTTTTACCCTGATTAATTATTAATAAATACACCTGCTGCTGACCAGGAAACTGACTAAATAAACTTTTAAGCCTTTCGGCAGTAGCTGGATCCGGTGGTCGGCTAAACTTAATTACCACCCGTCCCGACGGGTTGTTTGGTTTTGGCGTTGGCGTAGAATAATAATTGGGTGGATAGGTATTTGCACCATCACGAGTGTTGCCGTAACCATTACGCACCACCACTGGGCCCTTATACTCGCCAACCAGCTTACTAATTCCTTGACCAGTCACCTCAGCGGCTCGATTGACGATCACTTTGATTTCTCCATCTTTATCAGATAATTTACCTTCGGCAACCACAATCTTGTCTTCCTGCCAAAATTGACTTAACGCCTTGAGAATTTTTGGGAAAATAATTAACTCCGTGCTGCCAGTCGTGTCCTCAATCTTAGCAAACAACATCGGCTCGCCACTACGAGTATAAACTTTTTTTAGATCGGTAATCACCCCGCCTACTCGAACACCTATTTCACCCGCCGACGCCAGCCCAACTAATTCATTACAACGGCTGGTAATTTCTCGCAAATCTCGTTCAAATTCTTTATATGGATGACCGCTAATATAAAGACCCAAAAATTCTTTTTCCCAAGTTAAACATTCACGCCTGGTTGCAGCCGGCGCCGGGTCTAGTTTTAGAGCCAACAGTGGCCCAGCCGTGCTTTGACTAAACAAACTGGCTTGAGCACTTAGTGCTTGCTGATTAATTTCCTTGATAAAATTAAGAATTTTATCAATATTATAAATAACCGCATTCCGCTCAGCGAGATTATCTAAAGCGCCTGATTTAGCTAAACTTTCGATTGATTTTTTGTTTAAATCTTTAGATTTTACGCGCGATAAAAAGTCTTCTAAACTCTGATAAGGGCCATTGGCTTTACGCTCATGAATAATCGCTCGCGAAACTCCTTCACCTAAATTTTTTATTGCCAAAAGACCAAAACGAATACGTGGTTGATCAGTTCCTAATGATTCGCGGACTACGGTGAATGTCATATAGCTCTCATTGATATCTGGCGGCAAAACAATGATCCCCATGTTCTCGCACTCCTCAACTTCAATAGCGACTCGATCCATATCGCCCTGATCAGAGGTCAATAGCGAAGCCATAAACTCAACCGGATAATTAGCTTTAAAGTAAGCAGTCTGATAAGCAATCATGGCATAACAAGCGGCGTGAGCTCGATTAAAACCATAACGGGCGAACGGCTCAATAAAATCAAAAATTTGCTCGGCAGTTCTTTTACCAATACCATTTTTGACGCAACCGTTAATAAATTTATCTTTTTGCTGTTTGAGCAAAGAGGCGATCTTTTTACCAACCGCTTTCCGCAAAACATCAGCCTCAGATAAACTAAAGCCAGCTAAATCTCGAGCAATGCGCAAAATTTGCTCCTGATAAATCGCTACTCCGTAAGTACTAGTTAAAATCGGTTCCAGCTTGGGATGCAAATATTTAACCTTCTTTTTACCCGATTTACCAACGATAAAATCCGGGATAAACTCCATTGGACCTGGCCGATATAAAGAAACCATGGCGATAATATCCTCTAGTTGATTGGGGCCTAATTGCTTTAAATAACGCTTCATTCCCTCGGATTCTAACTGAAAAACGCCAGTGGTATGAGCGGCCTGTAAAAGTTGGAATGTTTTGAGGTCCTCCAGGGGTAGAGTATCTAAATCAATCTCCAAGCCATGAATTTTTCTGATAATCTCAATTGTTTGTTCCAAAATAGTTAAATTTTTCAACCCCAAAAAATCCATTTTTAATAAACCCAAATCTTCGATCGGATGCAAAGAATATTGAGAAACAATCGTTTTATCACCAGAGCTGGCATATTGTAGCGGTACATAATTAGTTAATGGCTCCGGGGTGATCAAAACTCCACAAGCGTGTGTTGAGGAATGACGAGCTACTCCTTCCAGCTTCTTAGCGGTATCAATCAACCGTTTGGCATCTGGATCATTATTATATAGTTCTTTTAATTCTGGCTCCAAAGCTAAAGCCTCGTCGAGATCGGCAAACATCGGAATTAGCTTAGCCACCCGATCGCAATAATTATAAGCGAAGCCCAAAACTCGACCGACGTCACGAACCGCCACCCGAGCAGCCATCGTACCAAAAGTAATAATCTGGGCCACGTGATCATAACCATATTTTTGGGAAACATAATCGATCACTTCATCGCGCCGGGTATCAGCAAAATCTAAATCAATATCAGGCATACTGACACGATCCGGGTTTAAAAACCGTTCAAAAATTAAATCATATTTTATTGGATCAACATTAGTAATATTAGTTAGATAAGAAACCAACGAACCAGGAGCCGAACCACGACCTGGCCCAACCACAATACCTTGATTTTTGGCCCAATTAACAAAATCCTGAACAATCAAAAAATAAGAGGCAAAACCGGTCTTTCTAATAACCTCTAACTCATACTCTAATCGTTCTAAAACTGTTACCGGTAAATCACCCTCAATCCTCAAGTCTTGATCTACAACAACGTTATAACGCTTTTTAAGCCCCCGATAAGCTAACTCTCTAAGATACTGATTGGCGTCTTTATTATCGGGCACTTCAAAATAAGGCAATTTAATTTTACCCAGCTCGATTTCTACACTACAGTCATTAACAATTATTTCGGCGTTAGCAATCGCCTCAGAAAAATCTAAAAACTCGCGTTGCATCTGCTCGGTTGATTTGAATGAAAAATCCTCACCCAGCATACACATCCGGTCCTCGTCTTCTTTTTTATGTTTTGTTTGGAGGCAAACTAAAACGTCATGAGCTTCATCATCGTCTTTTTTTAGATAATGGATATCGTTAGTAGCGATCAAAGGAATATTAAATTTTTTGCTCAAAGCGGCTAATTCTCGGTTAACTTGGGCTTGCTCAGGGATTGAGGGATGGCTTTGAAGCTCTAAATAAAAATTACCCGGGCCAAAAAGATCATGGTACCTTTTAACGGTTTGCTCAGTTCTTTGCTGATCACCGGAAAGAATGGCCACCGGGATCTCACCTTGCAAACAAGCCGACAAAGCGATTAAACCTTCTTTATATTTAGTTAAAATCTCCCAATCGATTCGCGGCCGATAATAAAAACCTTCCAAATGAGCAATGGAAGTCAATTTGATCAAGTTTTGGTAACCAATATTATTTTTAGCTAATAAAACTAAATGATAGCGAACGTCATCAACTTTAGCGGTTTTATTTTGCCGACCATTGGGAGCCAAATACATTTCTACACCAATAATCGGTTTAATCCCCGCCTTCTGACACTTTTCATAAAATTCGATCGTCCCATACATCACGCCGTGATCAGTCAAAGCTAGAGCTGACATATTATTAGCTTTAGCTTGGTTGATCAAATCATCAATTTTAGCCAAACCATCTAATAGGCTATAGTGCGAATGAGTATGGAGATGAATAAAATTCATAAAAAATGAGATACTTAATTGGAAACATGAAACAAGGTGGGAGCTCCACCATGTTATATATCGCGTGTTTCATGTTGCATAATAACTACTTTTTTTTGCTTTTTTTATCAGCGTTACCTGCCATCTTCTTATTAATCAAATATTTTACCAACTGACCAACACCCTCGGCTAGAACACCAAGATGTGATGAAGATTTTTCAAGTTTCTCCTTGGCTAAATCAATTATAGCTTCGACTTTCTCTAGCTTGGCTCGGGCACTCCGAGTGACATCATAGGCCTGCTTAAGTAACATGGCAAAATAATAAATAACCCAGCAGATAAAAATAGTCAACCAGAGGATACAAAAAGAAAGAACAACGTACAATAAATCTTTTGATGTCTCAAGCATAATTTTATTTTTATTTTATTATCTTTATATTTATATCTGTCTTATCTAGCGAACAACCGCGCCGAACTGTTTATTAAGATCTTGGATTATTTTTGCCTCAACCTTATTCACTTCTTCAGCTTCAAGCGTCCGCTCATCAGCCTGATATAGAATATGAAAGGCCAGACTCCGTTTGCCTGTTTCTATCTTACCACCTTGATAAACGTCGAACAACTGAACGTCTTTAATTAAAACGCCACCAATTTTCTTGACCATTTTTTTTATCTTCTCCCACTCTACCTGCTGATCGACAACAATAGCCAAATCACGAGTAACGCTAGGGAATTTGGGTAATGATTGGTATCCTCGTTGATAAACCCCAATCAAACCAGCTAACTGAGAAAAATTAATTTCAAAAAATCCAACTCGTCCGATAATACCTATCTTTTTAAGCAACGTCGGATCTAGCTCACCCAAGTGACCAACCAGCTGACCCTGAGTTTTGATTGTCATGATGCGAGTTCGATCGGCATAAGGTGGAATATTATCTTTAGCTGGTTCAAAATAATAATCCAAACATAATTGATCAAATAAGCTTGCTAAAGCGCCTTTGACAGCATAAAAAGGTTGAGTAGCATTTTTATCGCTCACCACACCAGCTAAATACTTATCCTGCAACGGCAATCTAATATCCGAGCCAACACCCTTTAGATCAGTACCAACTTTTTTGCTGAATACTAGACCAAGCTCAAAAATTTGGAAACGATCAAAAAATCGCTGATTATCAACTACGTTATTAACCAAATTGGGAATTAAAGTAGTACGTAATGCTGATTGGTCAATCGAGAGATAATTCTTTAGTTTAATATGATCTTCAACCGACAAACCATAAAGCTGCACCTTGTCTAAATTAACAAAAGAATAATTAGACACTTCAGTAAAACCCAAACCTAAGGTAAAAATTTCTTTAACCTTGCGTTCCCGACTCTCTCGAGGTTGGCTTTGGGCGGCGCAACTGGCGCTGAGGGCATTGTTGGCTTGATATTGTCATAACCATAGATCCGCGCTATTTCTTCGACTAAATCTTCGGCGATGGAAACGTCCTTGGTTGAGCGCCAATAAGGTACCTTAACAATCAAGCTATTTTTTTTATCTTTTACTTCAAATTGTAACCGCTCTAAAATACCAATTACCTCCTCTTTGGCTACCGCTGTCCCCAGCCGCTTATTTAACCAATTTAAATCTAACTCGATCTCGGATATCTGAGAAGTATAAAAATTCTGGTCGATTACTTTACTCGCTACTTTGGCCCCGGGCGATAATTCTAGGGTCATTTCCACTGCTTTACGCATAGCTAATTCAGCTATAACTGGGCTAAGATTTTTTTCCCAACGAGCTGACCCTTCAGTCCGCAAACCTAGTTTGATGGAAGTTTTACGAATGTTATTGGGCTCAAAATTAGCCGCTTCAAATAAAATGGTCACGGTATCGTCCTTGATCTCACTATTCAACCCGCCCATCACCCCAGCCAGAGCCACGGCGCGCTTGCCGTCTTTGATCAACAACATTTGTTCATCCAAAATCCGCTCTTGGCCATCAAGGGTGGTAAATTTTTCACCTTTCTGCGCCGTATCAATAATAATAGTGCCGCCTTTAATCTCCCGCCAATCAAAACTGTGCATCGGCTCCCCTAGTTCGAGCATGACATAGTTAGTAATATCAACGATATTATTGATTGCTCTAACCCCAACTGATTCTAACTGCCGAACTAGCCAATCTGGTGATGGTGCAATTTTGACATTATCAACCACCACACCAATATAGCGTCGACATTTTTCTTTGTCTTTAATTTCTACTTTTAAATTTTTGCCTCGGCCACCTTTAATCTCTTTAGGATCATAATTTTTAAATTTTACTTTAAGAATCGCCGCCAACTCGCGGGCTAGGCCATAATGACCCCAGAGGTCGGGACGGTGCGTCAGTGACTTATTGTCGATTTCTAAAATAGTGTCATCAAGATGCAAAGCCTCAGCTAATGGTTGGCCAACTTTTAATTTTAAGTGAGATAAATCCAAAATCTCGGTATCGCTTTTGTCTGGCATTATATCCTGTAAACCGATTTCTGAGCTAAGACAAATCATGCCTTGACTCTCCACACCACGAATTTTAACTGGCTTTAATTCTTCAATTTGGCCAGCGCCATGCCAATTAACTCGAGCGCCAATCTTGGCCAGCGCTACCAACATGCCTTTTTTTAAATTGGTACCACCGCAAACAACTTCCGTCTTTTTTTTACCAATATCTACTACCACCAATTTCAATTTATCAGCATTGGGATGGTCTTTGATTTCCAAAATTTTACCCACAACAACATTATCCAATAATTCCCCTTCCTTTTTCCAACCTTCCACCTCCACCGTGCAGGCAGTTAATTTGGCGGCTAGATCCGCAGCTAGAAAACCCTTAGGAATATCAACGTATTTTTTTAACCAATTAAGCGAAATATACATATTAAAATTGATTTAAAAATCTTAAATCGCCGCTAGTTAACAATCGGACATCATCAATACCATATTTAAGCATTACCAGGCGAGTTAGACCAAAACCAAAAGCATAGCCGGAATATTCCTTGGGGTCAACACCGCCAGCTAAAAGAACCGACGGGTGGACTAGACCGGCGCCAAAAATTTCTAACCAACCGGTTTTTTTGCACAACCGGCAACCTTGACCATGGCACAAAAAACAAGTTACTTCGCCGTTTACTCCCGGCTCAACAAAAGGATAAAACTTGGGTCGTAAACGAACTTTAGTTTCGGCACCATATAATTTTTGGGCCACAATCTCTAGGGCCGACTTCATATCGGCTAGACTAATATTTTTATCAACCAGCAACCCTTCCAACTGATAAAAAGTGGCTTCGTGACGAACATCAACTGCCTCATAACGAAAACATCGACCCGGGACAACTAACCGAAGCGGCGCACCATATTTTTTCATTGCCCGAATCTGAACCGGCGAAGTCTGTGTCCGCAGTAATAAACGGTTACTTGGGTCAAAACCTTTTTCTTCATCAATATAAAAAGTGTCTTGCATGTCCCGCGCTGGATGACTCTGGGGAATATTGAGCGCTTCAAAATTATAATATTCTGACTCCAATTCTGGACCATCCTCAATCATAAAACCCATTGAGGAAAAAACATCCTCCAATTGATATTGAACCTGGGACAAAGGGTGGAGATGACCTAGATCGAACTTTTGGCCAGGCAAAGTTAGATCTAATTCGCCACCGCTCTTGATAACCGGCTCAAGCCGACTCTTAATCTGATCCAAGGCCACAATAACTTCCTGCTTAAAATCATTAGCCAGCTTGCCAAACTTTATTTTGTCTTCGGCCGACAAATCCTTGAGTCGACGTAAAATATTAGTCAATTCGCTCTTACGGCCAAGATACTTAATTTTCAAATCTTGAACTTCTTGAAGGTTCTTGACTCGACTAACTTCTTCAAGAATTATTTTTTTTAATTTTTTTAAATCTTCTTGCATAATATAGTTTAATTAGCCAAATACCTTTTGCCACAAGCCGCCACCAAACTTAACCACATCATGATAAGTCACCACCACAATTAATAACATTAGTAAAAGAAAACCGATATTATGAACTACAGCTTCCAACCGTTGATTAACTGGCTTGCGGCGGATCTTTTCAATAATCAAAAATAAACAGCGACCACCATCCAGAGCGGGAAAAGGAATAAAATTAATAATCGCTAAATTGATCGAGAGCAGGGCGATAAATTGTAGAATATAGATAAAACCCATACGCGCCACTTGGCCGGTCAAAACCGCAATCCCCACTGGCCCAGAAACTTCGACCGCTGGCTTTTGACCGCCGACTAAATCTTTAATAATGTCATAAAAAGCAACTACAATCATTTTGATTAATATCCCCGTACTCTGGACACCCTTAACAATCGCCTGATACCACGGATATGACACTAGACCGGTCTGGACCAAACCAACGCCGATCCCACCACGCTGGATATCCGAGCGAAAGGTTGGTACTACTTCTTGAGTAATAACCTGATCACCGCGTTTAAGCTCAAAAAATACCGGTTGATCCACCTGTTGATTCAAGTAGTTCTGAATATCGGCCACCTGGCCAAATGATTGATTATCAATCTTAAGGATAGTATCACCCATCTGTACCCCAGCGGCTGCCGCCGGCCCACCATCTAAAACCATCAAAATCTGCGTCTGCACATCACGCACTTTAGCTCCTTTTAATTCGGCTAAATTAACCGGCAAAGATTGAGGTAAGCCCAGACCAAAACCCAGCGACAAGATCACTACCGCCAAAAACAAATTCATCAGAACTCCAGCACTCAGAATGATGGCTCGCTGCCAAACTTTTTTGGCGCCAAAACTATCTGCTTCTTGACGGTTATCGCCGTCTTCACCTTTAATTTTGACAAAACCACCCAAGGGAATCCAATTAAAAGAATAAACTGTATCAACTTGATCACCTGGCTCAACGGCTAAATCCTTATTACCCCAAACCAAGTGTCGCTCCACGACTTCTATTTCCCGATCAACCTCAGTGATTTGGTCAATAATTTTCTCTTCAATGATTTCTGGGCCATTTAATGTTTTATAGTCAGTAACTTCCAATCGGATATTTTCTTTTTGACCAATTTTTTTTAATTCTTTACGACGAATTGTCCAGAGACTGCCAATCCGCGGCGGAAAACCAAAGCCGAATTCTTCAACTTTGCAACCAAACATTCGAGCGGTAACAAAATGCCCTAGTTCATGAGCTAAAACTAGGATGGCCAAGATAGCGATAAAAATGATTGCGGTAAACAGCATAAATCAAAAAATCAAGAAAACAAGAAAACCAACCCCTGGCTTTTTTGCTTTTTTGCTTTTTTGAAAGTACTATTCGCCTATTCCGCTCACCTCTTCCAATTTGATCTCATTGCCCAACCAACGTTTGGCAATCTCTTGAGTTTGGGGATTTAAATCACTGACATAAAAATGGTTGGCGCCACTCTGACCCAGGCTCAAATCGGCCTTGGTTTTGACCAATTTTTTAACTTCTTTAACAACTTCAACAGCTGAGTCAACCAGCTGGACTCTTTTTCCTATTTTAGCCGAAATTACCTCTTTTAACAAGGGATAATGAGTGCAACCCAAAATCAAAGTATCAATGCCTTTTAATTTTAAATTATAAAGATAACGACGGACAATCATTTTGGTTTCTGGCCGCTTAAGCCAGTTTTCTTCCACCAGTGGCACTAGGAGCGGACAGGCTTGCTGATAAACTTTAATCTCTGGATTAAGCTGATTAATCAACTGGGTATAAATAGAGCTATTAACTGTTCCCCGCGTCCCAATCACCCCCACTTTTTTGTTTTTACTGATACTGGCTGCCTGTTTAACTGCCGGCGTTACCACCCCAAAAATTGGCACCCCAGGATAGCGGTTTTTGAGCTCATCAATTGCCAAAGCCGAAGCCGTATTACAACCAACAATAATCACTTTGGCGCCGTGGGACAACAAAAAATCAGTATCCTCAATGGCATACTTAATAACTGTCTTGGGGCTTTTATTGCCATAAGGATAGCGAGCCGTATCACCAAAATAAATCAAACGGTAGCCCGGCAGCTGGCTCATCACCTCTTTGGCCACGGTTAACCCACCCACACCAGAGTCAAAAATACCAATCATAATACCCCGATTATAGCCGAAATTAGTAAATAAAAAAAGGCCGGCATGGAAATTCGACCGTCAGGCCGATACTTCTCTACCAACCCCAAATTGTTCGCAAACCCAGGCGGCGGTCTCCGGGTTACGGCAAACAACGACTTTATGGCCGTGCTCAACTGGCTGGGCGGTAACCACTACCACCGCTCGCGGCCAGACCTTGGAAAGGTCAATGGCCGGATCCGGCCTTTGAGGCAACGTCAAAGCGACGCCCTCAATTCTTGCGGCTTTTCGCAACAAGCCGAGTAGAATTACCTCTGGCAACGTTTGTATAGGTTCCAATCTCCCTCCAGGTTAATCGTGGTTTTGAAACTGACTACAATATAAGGATTAACCAATTTTCTGTCAAACAAAAAACCGGCTAACAACTAACCGGCTTTTAATATTTTGTTAATTTTAATTTTTGATCGCCGCTAATTGATCTTTTTCGTCGGTTAATATGCTATTCCATAAATCACTACTACCAACCGTTAACGCCTCTCTTTTACGTTGTAGATTTGAGTTTAACGTCTCAGCTAAACCCGGATCTTCAGAGAGTAATTTGGCCACCGATTCTAGCTCAGCATCCGGCACGGAGGAGAATAAAGTAATAAGCTCATCTTGATTCTTAGCTGACAACTTTGATCCTTTTAAAACTTCTCTGATTTTATACAAATTAGTATCCATATTTTTGACTGATTATTGATTAAACATTTCCGGAAACATTCCTTTATATTGACGATACATTTCCATCAGGGCCTGGAGACCAGGATTATCTTTCATCGCGCCTCTAAACTTAGCTTTTTCTTCATCTTCCACCTTACCATCATTATCACCTAAAACCTGATCAGTAAATTGATCAATCGAACCAATCAGATTCTTAACCGCTTCAGCAATATCTCTAGGACCGACCTGGCCGCTGATTTCTCTCGGCGCAGCACCTGGAGCTTGAGACAGCTCCAAGGCAAAAGCCTGAATCATCGTCCGGGCCGCTTCACCTTTCATTATCCCATTTTGTACTGAGTTAACCGCCATGGGATTATCTGGCAAATTATATAATTTTCTCATCAAATTAACTGATTTTTGTTCGGTACTCGGCTCTACTTCGGTCTGCTTGCCTCGATCATTATCATCTTCAGCATATGCCCGATTAAAATTAGCTTCGGCAATCACAAAAGCAGTGACCATAGTCATAAAAACTGATATCTCCCTGGCCTTACCAGCTAATTTTTGCATAAAACCAGCTTCTTTTTCCTGAGCGGCCTGGGCTATCTTAATATTCTCTAATGACCCCTCCACCCCTTCTGGGTTATAACCAGTATCAATACCATGCATATAATATTTGATTTAAATTAGTTAACTTTCATAATATAACATAAATAAAAAAATAAGTCAAATGATAAACTCCTCAAATCAATAAGAAAAACTAAGCTAAAAAATCTAAGACGAACCTTATTCAGGTCTACTTTTTTGCCAATCGCCAATCGCCTGCCGATGCGTATAGGCGATCAATTCTGGTAAACTTTCAACGTCAAAAAAATCAAACTCGGCTGATTCTTCATTAATTGCTAACTGGCCGCCGATAATATCGGCGCAGTAAATAATATCAATATTATGTCCCCGCGGGTCATTATCAATTTGGTAAACACCAACTAAGTCTTTGATTCTAACATCTAGATTAGTTTCTTCTTTGGCTTCTCTAATTGCTGCCGCCTGAGGCGTCTCTCCATAATCAATATAGCCACCAGGCAAAACCCAATAACCTTGGAGCGGCTCTTGCTTTCTTTTAACCATTAAAACCTGACCGGCCTTTGCCAAAATAACACTGGTCACTGGTTTGGGGTTATTCCAAAAAATAAAATCACACTTGGGACAAGCCAGCAACTGTCGTCGATCAATCTCTCTTCTGGCTAACTCCGCTCGACAAGTGGGACAAAATTTATATTGTTTTTCGCGGGGACTCTCCATAATATTTTTATTCCAAAGCCGCTAGGTTAACGCACAATTGATCTTGCCAAATCATTTCTGGATAGCTCTTGAGTGTTTCCCGGACATATTTTTTCCGTTCTTGATAGACTGCTTCTTCTTTGGCTTCGAATCTGACAGTAATATACGGACCGTTTTGTGAATACCTAAAAATTATCATCCCGTCAGTTAAATCTAAGCGCACGCCGTCATCGCCAGGAATAATCGAATCATCAGTTACTTCGGCTCCAGGAAAATCAGCTTTAAATTTGGTTGCTAAATCTTTAATCACTTCTTTTTTCCGCTCATCCGGGCAACCAATTTTAATTTCCGGCGAAGAAATATATTTGGGAAAAGTTTCGTAAAGTTCACTTAGACTCATCCCCTTTTTGGCTAAATATCTCAGAATTCTCAACGCGGCGTAAGAGCCATCGTCATGACCATAGGCTTCGTCTTTGAAGAAAAAATGGCCGGACAATTCGCCGCCAAAAGCCGCGCCCTCTTTAGCAATTTTGGATTTGATAAAAGTGTGACCAGTTTTCCAAATAATCGGCACACCACCGTTTTGCTCGACCACCTCTTTAACCACCTTAGAACATAGGGTGTTATAAATTATCTTGGCACCAGGCTGTTTTTCCAAAATTTCCTTAGCAAAAATTGCCACCATAACATCGTTCCAAAGAATGCGTCCTTTCTCGTCAACCAAGCCAATTCTATCGCCATCACCATCAAAAGCAAAGCCCAGATCAGCTTTTTTGGCTAATACGGCCTGCCCTAATTCCTTCATAATTTTTTCATCAGTTGGGTCGGGCGTTCCAGCTGGAAAACGGCCATCGATCTCGCTGTTCAGCGGAATAACATTCTGCCCGGCTAATTCTAAAATCCGCGGAATATATCTGCCCGTCGTACCATATCTCGAATCAGCCACGACGGTAAATTTTTTGCCGATCTGAATCTTGGTCATCAAATCTTTTTCATAATCAGCTGTTACATCTTCTTGAATAACCGTACCTGGTTTGGCCGCGACCATAAATTCTTCGGTTTCAGTTATTTTTCTAATTTCCTGAACGTCCTCTTGTTCAGTGGTCTGCGAATAACCTGTCGCTAGTTTAAAACCATTAAAATTAAATGGATTATGTGAAGCCGTGATCATCGCGCCGCCCTCGCATTTATAATTATATTGAGCAAAATACACCATCTGAGTCATTACCATGCCTAAATCAACAACATCAACGCCGGTCGAGGCCAGACCCGTGATAAAAACTTTTTGAAAAGATTCACCGCTCAAACGACAATCTCGGCCCACCACCGCCCGTTTAATTCCTCTTTTGATCAAAAAAGTGCCATAAGCCTTGCCAATAGCGGCCACTTTAACCTCGTCTAAATCCTGCGGCACTAAACCGCGGATGTCATAATTCCTAAAAATGTAAGGGTTAATCTTCATAAATTTCTAATTCTTAATTCTTAATTTTTATTATGCCAACCAACCACCATTTTCTTCTTGAGGGTCAAGACCGCGCCAAAGGCCCACCACACACCAACCAAGCGGATTATCCAACCAATGATTGGAATAACACAAATCAAGGAAAATAACAGCACACCCAAAACCATCGCTGCCATCATTGACACTGGCTTGATCGCCTGATTATCCACTTTCTTATATCGATGCAATTTTTCTAAAATCCAATAACCAAGATAAACTCCGATGATAGCATCACTGATAGCCAGAAAAATCAAATAGACAAACAACACCAATAATGAAAGTGGTGCGGCGATAAACAACAGGGGCGGGATGAGCAAAATCAAACAAGCTACTGGCGTAACAATAAAATAAACCAAGCCCAGACCCAAATTACGCCAAGGCCGGCTGCGCATCTCATCAATTGTCTCCTTGATCTTTTTACCACCAATCGAGACTACCACCAAACCAATAATCAACGAACTAAAAATATAAGCTAAAATAAACAACGAAAATAACTGGGGTACGCTCGCTCTAATCCCCAATCGCTCGGCTCTTTCCAAGAGCGGTTGGTGACTAGTCTGACCACCAATCCAGGCACCCTCTTTAATATCAGCTGGATTAACTGATTGGTAAGTTAAATTCTGACCAATCTTAGCGGCTGGATAAATAACCAAACGACCATTATCGCTACCAACTACTAAATCGGCATTATTAGCTACCGCACCATAAATTGATAATCTGTTGACCCAACCATCAAGATTAGCGCCAACCTGACCACGCAAATCAAAAATATTAGCACCAACTAAAACACTATTACCCACTTGACACTCTTGATCTAGAATCACGTTGCCGCCAAAAACATTCAAATTTTTGCCAATTAGTCCTCTCAACCTAACGTCAGCGCCAACCACACGAATATTGCCGTCAACTCGACCAGAAATTAGCAAGGTATTAGCCACGCCAATAACATCACCCTTAATCACTCCGCTGATGCTAACCGAATTACCTAAAACAAACACATCATTATTAAAAGTGCCAGCCAAATCAACACTTTGACCCAGGGCATAAAAATTATCATCAATTATCTCTTCGGCGCCGACATAAATCGAATCACCGCTACGAACGACTTTGGCATAAGTGGTTGCTGGTACCAAAATTAAGAAGGCCAAAATAACAAAAACAATCCAACGAAATTGGCTTAATTTAGATAAAATTCTAGACATAGTCTTAACCTTAAATTAGTTAATTATCTTCTTTTGACTAAAGGCCAAATTTAGTTTATAATTTTATCAAGAATAAGGCAAATTTATTATACAAAAAATTAACTATTAAAGCTAACTTTTATGGAAATCTTAGCCACCATTCTTTTGGTAGTTTTGGCAATCGCCATCTTGGCCGCGCTTTACGCCGTCCTAGTTTATAATGGCTTAATTCGACTTAAAAATCGAGTAGACGAAGCCTGGTCAGATATTGATGTCCAACTTAAACGTCGCTATGACTTAATTCCCAATCTAGTCGAAACAGTTAAAGGCTACGCCGCCCACGAACAAGGAACTTTGGAAAAAGTGATTCAGGCACGCAACATGGCTATGCAAGCCCAAGGCACTACGGCTAAAGCCGAAGCCGAAAACATGCTCTCCGGTACGCTTAAATCACTTTTTGCTCTATCAGAAAATTATCCCAACCTCCGCGCCGCCGAAAACTTTCTCAAGCTCCAAGATGAATTATCAGATACCGAAAATAAAATTCAAGCTGCTCGCCGATTTTACAACGGTAACGTCCGTGACTTTAATACCAAACTACAGGTCTTTCCAACCAATATTTTTGGTAGAATGCTAAAGTTCGTCAGCCGAGAATATTTTGAAGCAGCAGCGACTGAAAAGGAAAACGTTCAAGTAAAATTCTAAAATATTCGGCGGTTGGCGCCGGTAGCGATCGCACACTGGGCGATCACTACATGATTACGACCGCCGCCAACCGCCGACAGTTATATTATGTATAACCAAATCGACTCTAACAAACACAAAACTATCCTCTTGATGATTATTTTTGTCGTCCTGATTCTCTTTTTGGGCTGGATTTTTGGCCAATTATATGACTACGGCTATGCCGGTCTGATAATCGCTGCTCTTATTTCACTAGCAATGACTTTAACGAGCTATTATCAAGGCGATAAGGTCGCCCTATGGACGGCCGGCGCGCAAGCCATCACTAAAGAAGACAACCCATATGTCTACCGAATGGTAGAAAATCTCTGCATCACGGCCGGCCTACCCCTACCTAAAGTCCACATCATCCCCGATCAAGCCATTAATGCTTTTGCTACTGGCCGCGACCCTCAACATGCTTCAATTGCGGTCACTCAGGGAGCAATCGCCAAACTAGAGAACGAAGAACTAGAGGGGGTCATCGCCCACGAACTTTCACATATCAAAAATTATGACATCCGCCTAATGATGATTATTATTGTTTTGGTTGGCCTAGTCGGCATCCTGGCTAATTTTATGTGGCGCGGCCAAATGTTTGGCGGCCGACGATCCAATAGCGACAATAACCGCGGTGGCGGAATTTTGATACTAGTTGGGCTAATTCTATTAATCCTCTCTCCAATCATTAGCCAACTAATTCAATTAGCAATTTCGCGCAAACGAGAATTTCTCGCTGACGCCTCTGGCGCGCTACTAACCCGCTATCCTGAAGGCCTGGCCCGCGCTCTAGAAAAAATAAAAATGGAAAACTTGCCAGTAGCCCGCGCTTCCTCGGGTACGGCTCATCTATATATCGCTAGTCCCTTAAAAGGTAAATTGCTAACCAAGCTTTTTGCCACTCACCCACCGATTGACGAACGAATCGCCACCCTAAGACAAATGGCTTAATTAAAATAAAAAAATTATGGAGACAATCAACAACTCAACGCCAGGGATTAAACTAAATTCTCTCTACCAACTTTTTGGCGCTACTTGGACTGTTTTTACCACCCACTTAAAACCATTACTCCTGATTAGTCTGTTCACTATTAGCCCGGCTATTGCTAACCAAATTCTGCTATCGATCTTTGGTGAACAACCACCCAGACCGATCGGCCTGATTTCATCCATCTTGATTGTTTTGAGTATCGCCACTAGTATCTGGGGCTCGATTGCCTTAATCACTTTTTTGAAAGAAAATGGTCAACTCAATATCAGCGACGCTTTTAACAAAAACGCTAATCTTTTTTGGGCCTATCTTTGGTTGATGATTATTGTTAGTCTAATCGTTCTCGGCGGTTTTGTATTATTAATTATTCCTGGCATCATCTGGGCGATCTACTTTTGTCTGGCTTCCTACTCTCTGGTCTGTGAAGGTATCCGTGGTTATGCCGCGGCTAAAAGAAGCAAACAACTAGTCAAAGGTTATTGGTGGGCTGTTTTTGGCCGATTGTTCCTGCTTGGGCTAACACTTATCGCGATCTTTTTTGTCTTTTCACCCTTTATTATTCTTGGTGAAATATTTTATTCAATATTTATCTTAATAATCTCAGTATTAATAACCCCATTCTCGACTATCTACAGCTACCAAATTTATCTCAATTTGAAAGCGATTAAAGGTAACTAATCTTAATGTCCAACCACTTAACCAGTAAATTTACCGACCGTTTTAAAATGGCTCTAATTGAAGCTCATAACTTAGCTTTGAGCTTGCAACATGTCAAAATTAATCCCGAGCATTTACTCCACTCTTTGGTCAATCAAAACGGCGCTCTTAGTGCTGAGATATTAAAAAAATTCCAACTCAAAACTAGCCAAATTGAAACGATGATTATTGCCAAAAATAAACGAGATGATAACCATAATCTAGTACCGACTATTTCTCCTGAAACTAAAAAAATTATTCAAAAGTCAGCGCTACTCGCTAGCCGGCTTAGGCATAAATATATCGGCACCGAGCATCTTCTTTTTGCCTTACTCCAAAGCGAAGATAAAACTGTCAAAAATATTCTGACTCAAAATAACGTCAATCTCGAAAGCCTAAAACATCAGGTAGAAGTTATTCTAAAAAGTACTTCCAAATTTCTGGATATCACAGCCGGCTTTAATCAATCGGCTAACGAAGCTGAAGACGAATTAGAAAAACTACTGATGGGTAGCCTCCCTAAAACCGTGGCTAGCTTGGACCTTTTTACTACCGATCTGACCGATCTATCAATCCAACAAAAAATCGACCCGGTAATCGGCCGCGAAGATGAAATCGAGCGCCTGATCCAGATCCTCGGCCGGCGCACCAAAAATAATCCCGTACTCTTGGGCGACCCAGGCGTTGGCAAAACCGCCATTGTTGAAGGCCTGGCCAAAAAAATCGTCCGTGGCCAAGTACCGGATATGTTAATCAATAAAAAAATATTAACCCTCGATCTGGGTCTGGTTTTAGCTGGCACAATGTATCGCGGCGAATTTGAACAACGACTAAAACAAATCATTGACGAAATTAAAAAAGATCCCGACATTATTATCTTTATTGATGAAATCCATACCCTCACTGGCGCTGGGGCCAGTGCTGGCTCGCTCGATGCCGCTAATATTCTAAAACCCGCCCTGAGCCGCGGCGATATTCGCTGCATTGGTGCCACGACTCTCGAAGAATACCGCAAACATATTGAGTCGGATCCAGCCCTAGAACGTCGTTTCCAACCAATTATTATCGAAGAACCAAATAAAATAAAAACAGAAGAAATCCTGCGGGGAATCAAAGAAAACTACGAGAAATACCATCAAGTTATAATCACTGACGAAGCAATCACCGCGGCCGTCCGTCTATCGGCGCGCTATATTCAAAATCGCTTCTTGCCAGATAAAGCGATTGACCTAATCGACGAAGCGGCTGCCAAATTAAAAATTAAAAAGGCCAACACCGGTAATATCAAAAAAATCAAAAAAATTGAACAAGGTTTAGAACTCCTACATAAAAAAAAGAAAGATCTGATCTTAGCTGAAAATTTCTCCGAAGCTTTAGAAATAAAAGAAGAAGAAAACCGAGTCTACCAAGAATTGCAGCAGCTCCAGGCCGAGCTTCAAAAACAAAAGAAAAAAACTCTGGGTAAAATCACCGACCAAGATATTGCCGTTGTTGTCTCTAAGATGACCGGCATTCCCCTAACCGAACTAATCACGACCGAAAAAGACAAAATTTTGAATTTAGAAAAATTACTAAAAGATAAAATTATTAGCCAAGATGAGGCGATCAGAGAATTAAGTGAATCAATCCAGCGCTCCAGGACTGGCGTTGCTAACCAACGTCGGCCGATCGGCTCTTTTATCTTTTTGGGACCATCGGGCGTTGGCAAAACTGAATTAGCTAAAGTGCTGGCACAGATTCTCTTCGAGGATCGCAACGCTTTAGTCAAAATTGACATGTCCGAATTTAAAGAAAGTTTTAATGTTTCCAAGCTGATCGGTTCGCCACCCGGCTATGTCGGCTATAAAGAGAGCGGCCAGCTGACCGAAGCAGTGCGCCGTCGACCTTACTCAGTGATTTTGTTTGATGAAATCGAAAAAGCTCATCCAGAAATATTTAACATCTTGCTCCAGGTGATGGAAGACGGTGAATTAACCGACGCCACCGGCAAAAAAATAAATTTTAGAAACACCATCATTATTATGACCTCAAATGTTGGACTAAAAGATTTTGTCCAACAACGCAAAATCGGCTTTGATGCTATTGCCCAAAATGATGATCTTTATGAAGAAATGAAGGGCTACTTGGAAAAAAGCCTTGAGGACCAATTTCGTCCGGAATTTTTGAATCGCGTTGACAAAATTATTGTTTTTAAACCGCTTGATCATAATAGTCTACAAAAAATCGTTAAACTCCAATTAGCTGAGCTTAATAATCGCCTCAGTGAGCAAAATCTCAAGGTTCAAGCTGATCAAAAAGTTGTTAGTTTACTGGCGAGCCGTAATTTTAGTCCCGCCCAAGGCGCTCGGGCCGTCCGCAAAAATCTACAAGAGCTAGTTGAAGGCCCGATCTCGACTGCCCTACTTAAGAACAAATTCAAAAAAAATGCTATAATAAAACTAAGAACCCAAGCTAACAAAATTATCTTAAATTAGCCATAAATTTTAATATTGACTTATGGGCGAGGCCGCTCTAAAACTCGATCCCGAAGAAGATAAAGATGCTCTAGCTAAACAATACCAACGCGATCTCAATAAAGAGCGTGGCGGTAAAGTTTTGAATATCCAAGTCAAAATAACTAAACGCTCGACCGACCAAAATACTCATAATACAGAAGGATATCAAGAAGAAGAAGAAAATGCTGATTCAATGCCTGATAATGTCACTGATTTAGCAGACTGGCGAGGCCGAAAACAACAACCAGCCAACGCGCCTCAACAACCAGCTGAATCATCCGATAATCAGTCCCCCCAGTCGGAAAAGCCAAACCCAGAATCACCCCAGGATCAACCTTCTCCAGGCGATCAATCTTCCCCGGAAAAGCCAAACCCAGAATCAAAACCAGAACCCTCAGAAGAGCCGGAGCAAGAATCTCCTCAAAATCAACCGCCTCCAGGCAGTCAACCTGCTCCAGAAGAGCCAAACTCAAAACCAGAATCAGACAAAGAGAACAAAGAAGAGAAGCAAAAACCACCAGCAGAAGAAAGTGAACAAGTGACTAGTGCCGAGGAAGAAAAAGAAAAAGCTAGACAAGTAAGTACTGACCAAAAAAAATCTAGATCAAAGATCAAAGAAAAAGCCAGCCAAATAGCTCAAGAAGCTGGTAAGGTACTAAGGGCTATAACCGGTGAAGCCCTGCGCCAATCTTGGTTAAATCTTATTGACTCAATCGGTTTGACGCTACTCTATATTTGGTTTCACCATTTTATGTATTATTGTGGTGGCCCGTTCAAATGGGTGTTCATGCAGCCAGGCCAAGAATGGTTCGCTCAGCTTAAACAAGAATTGGGCTTAGGCGCCGCTGGCGCTGGCGCTGGCGCCACCACCGCTGGCAGCCAACCCAAAGTGGAAACAGCCACCAAAACCACCACGGAAACTAGCGGTAAAAGCAACGGCCAAAGTGGCGACCAGGGGGCTGAAGGTGGTGATGAGAACGAAGATGCTGGTGACGGCGAAGAAGGCTCGGGTGAAAGTGGCGTTAGTGACGTAGCGGCCAAAGCTTTAGAATACACCGAAGTCGGCGCGGCCTGTTGTGTGGCCGTAATTATCGCGGGGCTATTGGCAATAATTGTTGTTTTTATTTATTACCTAGCTAACCCAGCAGCGGCCATATTAGATGCTATTAATTTTAGTTTTTCAATAATCTCTGGTGGCGGTACTGCTGGCGCCAGTGGCAGTTACTAATAAATAATTATATAACTAAATTAAAAATATGAGTGAAAAAATTAAAAAAATCATCTACGCCGCCCTCTTTATACTACTAACCCTACTTTTGGGCTATTTCCTCTATCTTTTCTTTTTTAAAACTTCCGCCCCTACTCAAACGCCAACCAACTTAAATGCCTTAAATTATGCTGGCGGCCTGCCTCAGGCTGGGACTAATACTAATCAACCAACCTACATTAATACCAACGGCCAACTAGTGCCGGCCACTAATGTCAACGCTTCGGCGGCTGGCGTCTCATCGGTTGCCCGTGGCGGTTTGACCCAGGTTACCAGCCTAACTACTACTGCTGCCCAGGGTTTCACTTTGGCTAAAGATGGATCAGGCGCGATATACTACAACCGAACCGAAGGTAAATTTTATAAAATCGGCGCCGATGGCCAAACGACTTTATTGACCGACAAAATCTTTCATGATGTCGAAGATATCTATTGGTCGCCAGACACGGAAAAAGCCGTCTTAGAATATCCCGATGGCTCTAATATTGTCTACGATTTTAAAAGTAAAAAACAGTACACCTTACCGAAGCACTGGGAAGACTTTAGTTTTTCACCCAAAAGCGACCAGTTGGTTTTTAAAAGCATGGCTCTAGACGAAGAAAACCGTTGGCTAGCTATTTCCAAGCCAGATGGCTCGGGTGTCCAAGCATTAGAAACCCTGGGCGACAACGCCGACAAAGTCTATATTGACTGGTCGCCCAATAAACAGATCATTGCCACCAACACCGAATCCATTGATTTTGATCGCCAGTATCTTTATTTTGTTGGTACCCAGCATGAAAATTTCCGTAGTACAATTATCGAAGGCTGGGACTACCGCAGCGAGTGGTCCACTAACGGCGACCGACTACTCTATAGTGTCTGGAACCAAGATAGCGACCTTAAGCCCAATATTTGGATTGTGAACGGCTACGGCGAAAATATCGGCACCAACCGAACTAATCTAAACTTACAAACCTGGGCCGATAAATGCACCTTTTCGGATAACAGCACCGTCTACTGCGCCGTTCCCCAATATCTACCTCGTGGCGCTGGTATCGAACCAGACATTGCTGCCAGCACGCCGGATGACTTTTATAAAATTGACCTCAAAACCAACACCAAAAGCCTGATTGCCGTACCCGATGGCACCTATACTGCCAAAGATTTGTCGGTTAGTAGCGATGGCAAATATCTCTACTTTATTGACGGCGTGACTGGCCGGTTAAATAAAATAGGATTAAAATAAAAACCTATGAAAAATTTGCCGCCACCGCGCGTCAAAATAATCTATTTAGTTCTGGGCGCGATAATCTTTGGCATAACATTATTAGCCGCTCCAGCGCTCGCCGAATGGACCGAAGCTTCTTGTGTCCAATCCGGCGGCTGGTGGTATTCGGATAATTGCTGGGCTAATAACCCGATGATTAATCTGGAGATACCTTTTGGCGGACTGCCCGCCAGCGGCCGTATTGGCATTGCTCAATATATCGGCGCGATTTATAAATTTGGCGTCACAACAGCCAGCGTCTTGGCAATTGTCATGATTATTATCGGCGGATTTATTTGGCTAACTTCAGCTGGCAGTCAGACCCGAATTACCCAGGCTAAAGGCTATATCGGTGGCGCTCTGATTGGTCTAGTGCTCGCGCTTGGCAGTTACACTATTTTAAGATTAGTTAATCCAGCTTTAACTGAATTTCGTCCGCTGCGAGTTTTATATTTAGAAGAAGAAAAGGTTGATTCCGGCGCTAACTTTTGTCCAGCCTCAACCGAAGATATGCCCTTATTTGATCTCAATAAAAAGAAACAAAAAGTTGGTGATAAAGGCGAATGCGGGCAAGATTATAAAGTTGGCGATGCCGAAGCAACCGGCACCTGTCCGGGCTCTCACTGCAGCGGTGGCGGCATCTGCCTAATGGACGCCTCTAAAGATCCCAAAACCCTGCCTGACGGCCGTAAACAAGCAGTCATGGCTTGCCAATACCCAGAAGATGCTTGCAATAAAGTAGTTGATGAGAAAGTTGGTAATTTAAGCTTACCAACAAGTCAAGGTGCTTGTGATCAAATTAATAACCAAATAGCTTGGAGTGTTAGTAACCCTACCGGTACCTGCCATTGGGTCGATGAACCATATTCTGATGATGCTTGTTACTGGTGTCCTGAGGATAAAGAAAAGGTCGTAGCAGACGATTTAAAATCAGGAAAAACAAAATGTGAAGATTTGAGTGTTGGTCGATTCACTGGGACAAAAGAAGAAGATGCTTGCAATATAACAGTTTGTTCAAAGAGTTGCAGTGTTTATGTTGGCAGACCATTTTGGGAAGGAGTGACCGGCACTCTAGCGAGTGAAGCCCGCTCACTATGTAAATAGATATGCTATCTAGAAATAAAAAGAAAAAATACACCGCTATTATCCTTGTTATTTTTATTGGCTTATTTCTAGCCGCTAACCTTGTTTTAGCAACAGACGAAACTCCGCCCAAATGGACTAAGGACGGCTGTGACCAGGCTGGCGGCTGGTGGTTTGAAAGTAACTGTTGGGCTAATAACCCCACCATCAACCTGGCTGTACCTTTTGGTGGTCTAAAACCAAATACAACTATTGGCATCGCCCAATATATTGGTGCAATCTACCGTTTTGGCATCAGCGCGGCCAGTGTCTTGGCGATTGTGATGATTATTATCGGCGGGTTTATCTGGCTAACTTCAGCTGGTAATCCCACGCGCGTCACCCAAGCTAAAGGCTACATCGGCGGCGCTCTAGTAGGTCTGGTACTAGCCCTCAGCAGTTATTCCATTCTCAGAACTATTAACCCAGCCCTAACTGAATTTAGGCCATTACACATTCTCTATGTCGGCGAAGCACCATTGGCGATTGCCACCTGCTGTGAAAAAGACGGCCAAATGAATATTATTTATGAGGCAAACCAAGAATGCCCCGAGGGTCAAAAAAAAGTCACTTGCCCGTGCAAAGAATTAGCCGCTAACGAATGCCAAGCTGGCATGGTAAAATCAACTAATTCTGATAAAATTAAAACTGGCTGTTACTCCACTGGCACTTGGATGAATATCGGCGGTGTTTATACTGCTGGCGGACTCCGAACTTGCGCCGAGATAGAATACGGTGAAGATTGTTCCAACTTTGGCGGATTATTTGGCGGCCAGGCCTGCCGTAACTACGGCAAAACTTTTACTCACAAAGGTGGCACGGGCATCGTGCCGGACTATCCTGATCTCTTTAAAAATATCTGCACTTCTGATCCTTGCCAGATCGGCCCCTGTAAGTTTGTACAAACATCCAAAGATAAGGATGGCGTTCTTCAAAAACTAAACTGGTGTATTGGCGCCAATGAACAACCGCCAGAATAGTCACCGGTAGCTACCAACTTAAAATAAATATGTTTATCAAAAAACAAAAAATAAAACTAAGCCTAGTCACTTTTATCGCTCTGGCTAGTATTTTTGTTTATTTAGCGCCAGCTCTAGCTCAAAGCGGCGAGAACTGTTGTGTTTGTACTGATTTTGGTGGTAAAGACGTAAAATACGCTCCGGGCGTACCTGATGCTAACGGTAAATGCGACCAACATATCACCTACTCTACTGAGTGCTACGGTGAGGGCTGCGCCACTACCCCGGATAAAGTTTGCTCAGTCAAAGGTGGCAGCTGCAAAAGCTGGCAAGCGGCCATTGATAAAGTCTCGGGTGAAGAAGCAGCCAAAAAAGAACTATTACCAGCGACTCCCCCAGTTTTGCAAGTTAATATCCCCGGCCTCACTTTTACCGGCGAAATCAAAGCCACCATGGAAGAAATGGGTCGACGTTATTATAATATTCCCTGGCTAGCTGAATATATCGGCGCGGTTTACCGTTTTGGTGTTAGCGTGGCTAGCGTCCTAGCAATCGTTATGATAATTATTGGTGGCTTTATCTGGATGACCTCGGCTGGTAACCAGGCCCGGATCACCCAAGCTAAGGGTTATATTAGCGGCGCGCTGATTGGCCTCTGTATTGCTTTGGGTAGCTACGGCGTTTTAAAAGTGGTTAACCCGGCCTTGGTCAATCTCCGGCCACTTAAGATACTGATGATTGAGTTTGAAGACCTAACTGGCGTCTCCACCAATGATGATACGGCAGCTGCTAACCTTAGCTTTTCTCCTTCTACGCCGACCGGCGATACTCAACTCCTAAAGTTAAATAATTATAAGGGTCGACCAATTATATTAGATAAATCAATCGCCAACACAGTTCAACAGATTTTACAACAATTGATTGATGGCGGTTTTCAGGTAAAAGATGCCTCTAGCCATCGCCCCAATCAAGCTGGTTTTTCTTGGCATAAGTCCGGACTAGCTATTGATATTAATCCAGCTGAAAATCCATGCCCATGTTGCTATACTGGCACAGACTATAAACAATGCTCCTCTGATAAGTGGAAACCGGGAGTGGGTGGTGCCGTGACTAAAGAAGTAGTGGATGCCTTTAAAGCGCAAGGTTTCTGCTGGGGGGGAGATTGGTGTCATTTTAAGGATTACATGCATTTTTCGAAACCATCAAATAGCGCCAGCAAAGAGTGCGGAAACGGCGGAAATGGTTGTCCTTATCAGTGGTAAAAATATATCTATGTTGAATAAATATTTAAAAATTGCGTTACTAACTATACTCTTTTGTTTAGCTCTAAGTCTCCAACCGGTTTTCGCCGGCGAGAGTTGCTGTGTTTGCAACCCACTTAAAAATAAAGACAACCAAACTGCTAGTGGCGCGCCAACCGAGGGTAAATGCGACCAATATATTATTTATAGCACTCCAACTTGCCATGGCCAATATTGTCCACCTCAAGGACAACCAACTAATGAATGCCGAATTTTGGAATCTAGCTGCGCTAATGTTAGTAAAGCCATTTTAGAAAAAATCAACGGCCAAAATAGCAAACAACCACTGCCTATTGAGGCACCCAATCTCCAAATCGCTATCCCCGGGCTAACTCTTACCCAACCAATCAGTGCTAAGGAAATGCCTAATACCGGTCGTTTATTCTATTCTATCCCCTGGATTGGCGAGTATATTGGGGCGATTTACCGCTTTGGGGTTAGCGCCGCCAGTATTTTAGCTATAGTGATGATTATTATTGGCGGCTTTATCTGGCTCACTTCAGCCGGCAACCCGACCAAGATCACCCAAGCTAAGAGCTATATCAGCGGCGCCTTGCTCGGCTTAATGCTCGCTTTGGGTAGCTACACTATTCTAAGATTAGTTAATCCCTCGCTAGTCAATCTCAGCTCAATCAAAATTTTGATGATCGAATATGAACAAATGGAACAAGGTGGCCACGAATCGGATTATTTTCAAGTTAACTCTGGCGCCAAAGGTGCAGTTAGCGCCTATGATAGTGCTCCTTGTCCAACTAATGCTGAGGCGACTAACGGCTTTCAAGCCTTTATCACTGCTTACTATTCTCCGCCGCCCGGCGAAAAAGGTTTTTATAATAGTTTTGAATGTAACGTGGCGATGCAGTGCTCCTGCACCCGCGATTCCAGTAAAACTTGCAGTCATAAATACGGCCCAGGTTGTCTGTTTAAAAAACCAGTAGAACAATTGATCCCTAATATCGACTACTGTACCAAAACTGCCAGCGGTTCACCACCAACCTCCTGGGTCACTGTCGCCGCTGATGTTAAAAAGGGCACTGGCAAAGGCTGGGCGGATCATAAAGAATGTTGGAGTTTTGGCGACACTTTTGAAATTTATGACAGCGGCGGTAATAAAGTCGGCAATACGTGGGTGATTGGCGACCAAGGCTCAGCCATCAAAAGCCGCCACTTTGATCTTTATGTCGGTACAGATTTATCCAAGGCTAGGAGCCTGGGTGGCGTTTATACAATCAAATTTACCAAGTGTACCAAATGTCCACTGCGTTAAATGACTAACAAAATTCTCCAAACTTCTTTTTATAACCGACCAACACGTCAAGTTGCCCAGGATCTCCTGGGTAAAATTATTATCCGTCAAATCGGCCGCAAAAAATATTACGGCCTTATTACCGAAACTGAAGCTTATTGCGGGCCTCAGGACCAGGCCTCCCACGCTAGCAAAGGCCGCACCCCACGCACCGAGGTAATGTTTGGCCCAGCCGGCCACACCTATATCTATCTGATTTACGGTCTGTATCATTGTTTCAATATTGTCACCGAAAAAAAAGACTACCCAGCCGCGGTCCTGATCCGTGGCGCCCTCCCCTTACCAAAGGAATGGTTGGGTGGGGTTACTCTGCCCCTTTCCAAGAGGGAGATGGCCGAAGGCCAGAGGGGGTTAGCTAGTGGCCCAGGCAAACTCTGCCGTTATTTTAAAATTGATAAAACACTAAATAACCTCGATATTACTAAACCCAATAAACTTTGGCTGGTCGACAGCGGGCTAAAACCCCAAAGAATCATTCGCCGGCCTCGGGTCGGCGTTGATTACGCTGGTAAATACAAAGACAAAAAATGGCGGTTTATTACCCGATTTTCTTGATACTATTTCTATCTTCATCCCAATTTAAAGGATTATTGATAATATATTCGCTGATTTTTTGGTATTCTATTTGATTACGAATAATGTGTTCGTAATAATTTCGTTGCCATAATCGTTGATCAAACGGCGACCAATTATTTTGTTTAACGTTTTTAATATATTCGTTGGTGGACATGGTTTTGAACCATTGCACCACCCGGGGTATTAATTGTTGGGAACGACGTAGGGGCAGACCCGGCGGTATTGGCAGACCTCTGTGTCTGCCCTGTTGGTTCGGGCAGACACAGAGGTCTGCCCCTACGTCGTCGATAATTTCCACAATTCCATGAATATGATTTGGCATAACCACAAACACACCCAATCGAATGGTCAAAAATTTGTTCGGTAGTTTAGACCACCATTTTTGTGCCATCCGACCCGCCGGATTTAAAATCATTCCCCCGTTTTCCACCCGACCGAATAAATAAACCATATTTTGGCTACAGATGGTAATGAAATATTGCCCCATTCCCGAATAATCATAATCGGGCAAGCGGATAGAACGACGGTGATGGTAATCGGGGTTATACATAGATAACAAAAGATAAGGCCTATCCTGACTCTATCATGGTGGACATTAAAGAAATCTAAAATAAAAAAAGGGACGACGATCGTCCCCGACTAAGCTCGGACTAACCCACAAGGGTGGCTGGTCCCAGCCCAGTTAATTGTGCTGCTTGTAGGCAGCTTATTTTTTGGCTTTGGGCTTCTGGCGCGACTTGGGCCGACACCGGCTATTCAGCCAGTCGTCGAACGATCCGACGCTGGCAAAATCCGCCTCGTTCGGCTTCTTGCCGTTGACGGCCATCAGATGACGCGCGGCCACCTGCATCACCCCGGTGCCTGACGGATGCCGGAAACGGGCTACCACACCCGCTCCCTGCGAGTCGTGACCAAGGCCAATAATCTCCAGACGCTGCCCCAGGGCCGGCGCCAGATGGGCGATAGAGCCAATCGTGGCTCCGCCGCCAGCGCACGGGCTATTCCGGTTGATCTTGGCCACCACACCAGGATCAACCGATTCGAAAGTCACAGTAATGAATTCTCGACGCATAGGGGCCCCTCCTACCAAAGATTGAGGCAATTGTTTAAAAAGAACCCACACCCCAGCCCGCCTCATTAGGCTAAGGTGATTCACTGATTATTTATTTAATTACCATATTTTCAGTCTTCAGTCAATAACAATATTCTAAATAAAACAAAATGGGGCAGACGCGTAGTCTTACCCCGGCGCAAGATCGTGGGCAGGCGGGCCTTTGAATCAGCGCAAATTTCCTCTTTTGGGTTTCCTTCCCCCCTTGTGTGACCGCGCCGCATTGCGGTCGAAGAATTCAACCCCCTTGAGGAAGACGATATCGCTTGGTCAGAAGAGAACACAAGGTAGCTCATCTGGCGAAGCGACAAATGCAAAAGGACGTCTTACGACCGGCGACGAACTTTGCCGCTGCCGCCGGACTGCTTCTTCTTGCCGCTGCCGCCGTTGCAGTGGAGCAGAAGAAATTCGCCGAGAAACGTCTCGGCATCCGTCAGATGCTGCTCGGTCGGTTTGATCTTATCGGCGCTCATGACATGCTGCGCCATGACCTGCAGATCACCCGGATTGAGCCGGCCTTGCAGAGCCTCAGGCAGGGCGAATCGGATGATCGGTCTTCGCAACTTGGGGTGATCAGCGATTTCCACCACCGTAAGCTCATGACCGATCAACTGACCGAGTCGTTCGTGGTGACGAGCCTTACTCGGTCGGCCATTCAACACGCATTCACTGTCGCCATTGAGACAAACAGTGAGCCCCTTCGGAACCTCAACAAACTGAAACTCCATTAGCGTTACCTCTTCTTTCAGGGCATAGGAGAATGAGCTTTTAGTTGGTCTTCCGCCTTAGACCTCTGTATAGCCCTAAACGCCAAGGATTCGCCCCGTTGATCCTGACGTAATTATTCGCATTATAAACAAAAAGAATAGTTCTTGTCAACTATCTTCTTAATTGTCATTGCGAGGCCCGACGTAAAGTCGGGCCGAAGCAATCTCATGATATATCCACCAGATTGCTTCGTCGCTCCGCCGGCTGGCGGAGCTCCTCGCAATGACGTGGTCAATAAATTTGCTTTATTGTTTTCTTGCTTTATTGACCTATTCCCAATGCACTCGCTCGGCCATTTCCCTTACCTTATCTTTGAGTAAATAATATTTACTTAATTCTGGATCACTGTGGATAACTTTAGCTGCCCACTCACGCGCTTGCTTAATGGCTGCTAAATCAAACAAACTAGCTAGCCGTAAATTAGGCAAACCACTCTGCATGGTGCCTAGGGTCTCACCTGGCCCGCGAAATTCTAAATCTTTCTCGGCTAGTGCAAAACCATCCTGGCTAGCCACTAACGCCGCTAGACGCCTAGCGGTTATCTCACTAGCCGATTCGGTAAATAAAAAACAATAGGATTGGTGCTCTGATCGACCCACCCGACCGCGGAATTGGTGCAACTGCGCTAAACCAAAACGCTCAGCCCCTTCGATCATCATCACCGTGGCATTAGGCACATCCATGCCCACTTCCACTACGGCCGTGGCGACCAAAACTTTAATTTTATTAACCAAAAAATCTTGTCGTACTCGCTCTTTCTCCGCCGATTTTAACCGACCATGCAAAATGCCAATCGCATGTTCTGGAAAAATTTCTTTGTCTAGTTTAATAAATTCTTCTTCCGCCGACTTAACGCCTAATTTGTCTGACGGATCAATCAATGGACAGATCACAAAAGCCTGTCGACCAGCTTCAATCTGCTGCCTAATAAATTGATAAGCCGGCCGATACTTATTAGATTCAATAATTTTGGTGATAATTTTTTTACGACCCAGCGGCAATTCATCAATAATTGATAAGTCTAAATCGCCATAGATAGTCAAAGCTAACGACCGCGGGATTGGGGTGGCGGTCATTGATAAAAAATGAGGCAATAAACCGCTATTACCCGCTCGTTCTTTAAGCGCCTGGCGCTGTTTAACACCAAAACGATGTTGTTCGTCAACGATCGCCAGAGCTAAGTTTTTAAATTCAATCTTTTCTTGGATCAAAGCGTGAGTGCCAATAATAACGTCAATTTTACCGGCTTTAAGCATCTTAATCACCTCTGAGTGCTTTTTATTTTCTGCTTCACCTAGCGAGCCAAAAAACAACTTAACGCTACCCCGAGTTAATAAACCAATGTTAATATCCGCTCCGGACAAGAGTTTACTCACAGTTTGAAAATGCTGATTGGCTAGTATCTCGGTTGGGCAGAGCAAGGCGGCCTGATATTTGTTACTAACAACATTAAGCATCGCTAAAGTAGCCACCACGGTTTTACCCGAGCCAACATCACCTTCGAGCAGCCGATTCATTGGCTGATTTTTTTGTAGATCCTTCAGAATCTCCCAAGCCGCTTTACGTTGAGCCGTCGTCAGTTTAAATGGTAAACTAGCGACAAAATTTTTAATCACTCCCTCTTTAAATTCTAAGCTACTGGAGTGGCTTTTTTCTAGTTCGCGACGCGCGAGTTGGTTTTGCAGCTGAATAATAAAAAATTCGTCAAACTTAAGCCGACGCCGCGCCTGCTGCAGCCTGGCTTGGCTATCGGGAAAATGGATCTGCCTGATAGCCGCTATCAGGCCGGGAAATTTTAAAGCTAAAATAATCTCCGCCGGCAAATAATCCTTAATACTTTTTAATTGGGTCAAAACGATCTTAATCAGATAACGAATTTGTTTAGAAGTTATCCCCTTGGTCAAGGGATAAACCGGTACCAGCCGAGCGGTATGCGTCGGCCCACTAGCGGCTTTAACCTTGGTAATCTTTTCATAGCTTGGCGAATGAAATAAAATTCCCTTATCAAAATCAACCTTACCAGCAATAAAAACCTCATCGTTCGGCTGTAAAATTTTACTCACAAAGGGTTGGCCGAACCAAATAACTTTTACTGAACCAGTAATATCAGTGATAATCGCTTCGGTAACTATCCGTCGCGCTCGCCAAGAACGGAAATTTTTAATCAATTCTACTCTGCCACGAACGGTCGCCGTAACCCCCGGCGCCAAATCCCGAATATCAACTACCTGACTAAAATCATCATAGCGAAACGGATAATAAAAAATGAGATCGGCTATCGTCTCAATTTCTAATTTTTTTAATTTTGGCGCTAATCTAGCGGCAATTTTATTAAGATAACTAACCGGCGTTTTTAAATTAATCAACATATCTTATCCGCCCTCAGTAGGAATCGAACCTACATTACGAGATCCGCAATCTCGCGTCCTATCCATTGAACGATGGGGGCTTAAACGAACTGGAAACTAAATTAGACTTCTGAAAACCAACTCCGATTTTATCCATTGTCACCCTCCGGGTGATCCGCCTTTGGCGGAAACGATGGGGGCTTAAACGAACTGGAAACTAAATTAGACTTCTGAAAACCAACTCCGATTTTATCCATTGTCACCCTCCGGGTGATCCGCCTTTGGCGGAAACGATGGGGGCTTAAACGAACTAAACAAAATAAAGCAAAAAAATAGTCTCAGCTTCATTAGCTTTCCCGCCTAGACTCGCGTCCGGCGAGGCTGGCCCAAGTATAGTAAAAAAGATAAATAAAATCAAGATTAAAGCTAAAGCTTAAGCAGTCGACTCATAGCATCAGAAAATGGCTCATTTTCTTTAGTCAGGTCCTCATTTAGATACTTAAGTAGAATCTGTCTAACCTTAACTGGGTTACGATCCTGAAGCGGAATCTGAACCCGAGGTAATAATATACTGCCAAAACTAAAATACAAATTTTTAACAACCGGCGGCTCATAGATCAACCAAAAGTTTTGGATCTCCTTGTAATTATAAAATTTCTCACCAACCATAATACCATCTTCAAATATTGAAAATTTAATTTCCTTAGCTTCATTTGAGCTACGTAAAAATAAAATGATAGCCGTAATCAGGACAATCAGCGCAAACAAAAAATTAGCCACCAAAACTGAGTATAATAACAGTAAAGCCATAATAATAATAGCGCCAATATACCATCCCCGGCTCCTTTCATATTGCACAAACTCGGAAAAACTCCAAGTCATTAATTCCTGACCATAATCATTCTCTGTTGCCATATAATTGACAGTTATTGTTAAAAATATTATATTAAAGCAGTCTTTTACCCAATGGAAGGATGGCCGAGTGGCTGAAGGCAGCGGTTTGCTAAACCGTTATAGGGGTTTTATAGCTCCTATCGAGGGTTCGAATCCCTCTCCTTCCGAATTGATTTAAATAAGCCTGGTCCGCACCAAGGCGGAGGGATGGCTGAGTGGTTGAAGGCGACGGTCTTGAAAACCGTTGTTCACTTTAGAAGTGAATCGTGGGTTCGAATCCCACTCCCTCCGCTCTGGCGCGAGATCATAGCAAAATCGTTACCCACCTCAGACAACTCAACCATGGGCCAAAACTAATCCTTCAACTCTTCTAACTCCGGCCTGTTTTAAGACTTTAGCAGCCTGATTAAGCGTTTGGCCAGTGGTCACTACATCATCCACTAAAATTATATTTTCAATCTTCCCTAGACTCGTTTTATTAACAGTAAACGCATCCAAAATATTTACCTCTCGCTCGGCTTTATTCAGACTCATCTGTGGCCGAGTGTTTTTAGTTTTTAATAAAATATCAGTACGAACATCTAGATTAATAGCCTCGCTGGCTTGGCGTAAAATCAGCTCAACTTGGTTAAAATCCCGCCAACGATGACGAAAACGATGTAACGGAATCGGCACAAAAACCCACTGACTCGACCAACGACTGGCTGGTTCGACCAAAATCTTACCCAAAGGATAAGCCAAGTCACTGATAAACTGATATTTTAACAAATGAATCGCTTGTCTAATGACCGGGTTACCATAATCGGCAGCAATGACAATTTGATCAAGATAATCGCCACTCAGGCTTGCTCGACCAGACCAACGTTTAATTCTGGCTAAACACCGCGGACAAAGCCAATCCTGCCCCTCGGTTTGGCAATCTAAACAGTAGATAGGAAACAATAAATCCTGAAAAAATCGCCAATATTTTTTTAACTTTGGTTGATCCATGCCTTAAGCATAACCAACCAATGATTAAAAAAATCTAAACTATAATCGCGGTGTCTGCCATTCTATCCAGGATACTAACCAACTATCCCCTTGCTTGGAAAATTTTAATAAAAGATCTTGGTAGGTTATTTCCGGACCGGCCGCGCTCTGCGCTGTCTTGATCCGCTGAGTCGAAACAACGACGGTCGCACTGTTGTCTGTTAGCTCTTGGATCTTGGTAGCCAAACCTTGAGTAGTTATACCCATCACCACCGAATCTTTATTTTTGGCTTTTTCTTGGGTAATATACTTTTCGCTCCACGTTTTGACCTCAGTGGTCATAAACAGCTGTAGATCGCGAATATTTTCATAGTTATTAGTGGTTGAATAACTACCAAAACGCGAAGCAAAGTCAGTTGCCAGCCGCTCTAGATTAATCTCTGATTGTTGTTGTTCATCCAATACTGGAGCAGTGTCTTTAGTAATCGCCGCCGGCTGATTATCAGCATTAATCACTAACCGATTGCCTGATTTGACGGACAAACTACCATTCATGCTATTGCCAGCCTGGTTAGCCAACTGTTCCGAATTTGGTACTGCCTCACTCCTCAAAACCACATACAAAATAATTCCTAGAACGATCACCAGAACGGCGATGCCCGCCAAAATTATTTTACCTCGGTTAGATATTATCATATTTTTATTAATAAATTATTAATTTGGTGTTGCGGTTGCGCCGATAGATTGGTCTTCTCCAGTAGCCACCCGCTCATCAAACTCCTTTTTGGCAGCCTCAATCTCTAACAGCTGCCTTGGATCAGAAGTAATTAATTGATCCTCGGTATATGAGGCAACCACCTTAATCGCCGCATGACGGTTACCAGCAAAAAAGATACCCTCGCCGACGCCACATTCCAAAAGTAAATACTTTTCGCCCTCGGTAAGCAGAAAAGTTTTTTGAATATGATCAATGGATGATGGCGACTGTTTCATTAATATCTGCAAAGCTGAATTATTAACAATCGCTTGGCCATAAGGTGACAACAAAAAGTCATTAACATCCTGCGTAATAGTAGTCACCCCTAAATAATATTTACGACAACGTTTTACCAGGGCAAAAATAAACCGCGCCGAATCTTCATTCTGCATCAACCACCAGCCTTCGTCAATAACCAAAATTCTTTTCTTGCGCTCAGAACGGACGACATTCCAAATATAATTAACTAGATTATAAATAGCTAAAGGCCGCAGCTCGTCCTCTAGATCACGGACAGAAAAACAAACTAACTGATTATTAGTATCAACATTAGTCGGACTATTAAACAAACCAGAAAAGGTACCCTCGGTAAACTTCTTAAACCGAGTGGCCATATCCGATCCGCCTTCCATACCCTCTAAAATATCAACCAAGTCTTGAATCAATGGCGGCTCGATGTCTTTAAGATTAGAATCAGCTGTAATGTCTTTTTTGGCATAGGTTTCCAATAGCGCCCGATCTAAAAGAGCGTCTTCTTTAGCGCTAATTTTGCCTAAAATTAGACGACACAGGCCTTTAATGGTAATAACGGCGCTGCGGATAATATCCTCCGTTTTAAAGTCTTTCTCCACTGGTCGCGGTAGGTCAAAAGGATTAACCTTGCTCTCAGAAGCGAGCGAAATATTAATATAAGTTCCGCCCACTGCGTCAGAGAGGTGTTTATACTCTTTTTCTGGGTCAATAACAATAATATCCACCCCCAACATCAGACTCCTAAGTATCTCCAGTTTGATCGCGTAGCTCTTGCCAGCACCCGAGGTGGCAAAAACCACCATATTAGCATTCTGCAAACTAAATCGGTCGAACAAAATCAAACTGTTATTATGCCGGTTGATACCGTACATAATGCCATTGTCCGAGCTCAACTCAAAAGAAATAAAAGGAAAGGACGAGGCACAGGGGGAGGTATTCATGTTGAAGGTAATTGCTAGTTCATCCAGACCCATTGGCAAAGTTGAATTGAATCCTTGTTCGGCCTGATACAGAACTTGGCGAGAATAAACTAAACGCGAACCAAAAATATCTTCCATATCTTCGGTCAGCTCATCCAGCTCTTTCAAACTATCGGCATAAATAGTGACATATAAAGCATATTGAAAAAAATGCTCAACACCTTGGGTTAAATCGTCACGCAGCTTCTCGATATCACGCAAAGCGGTTTCTTTGATCGGGTCACGAGGAGCACCCTTGTCGCGATCAGCAAAAATTTCTGCTTCTAGGTTACCCACTCTTTTTTTGAGCTGCTTGAGAATAAGCGCTGCCCTGACCGGATAAAAGAAGATCGAAACATCTAAAGGGTGGTTAAAGTTGATAATCGGCGAAAACCAACCAATAGTGATATAACGGGGATAGCTAATCACAAACATCGTCCGGACATATTTGGTGCCCAGAATAATATAGCTCGGCTTTACCTCTAAAGCAGCGGGAGCGATTAGATCAATAATCGAAATTTCGCCTTCGCGATAACGACGCTCTTCTTCAATCACCTCCTTATTCAAAACGACCTGCGCCTGCTGTTCATTTTCTGGTTGTTTCTTTTTAAAAAATATCGACATAGCTTATTCTTCAACTTTAATTTTATCAACCTCTATCATTTTTTCCGACTCCGATAACTGCGGGTTATAAGAATTATAATACAACTCAATCAAACTCTGGGTGTCGAGCGGCGTGGCTTGCAGGCCCATACTATTCAAACCGCCAATCACGTGACTAACCCGCTGATATAAATCTCGACGTCTCTGATTAAACCTTTCTTCGCCGAGTTTGATCAAACTCGTGGGAGTAAACAGCTCCAATAGCCTTGACCAAAAACCGCGTTGCTTGTCCGATAAGGGATTATAAGGCACAACAATATAAAACTTCTTAGTCATAATATCGCCAATTTTGACCAGTTCGGCCACAAAATTACGGTAGTCTTTAATCTGCATTTTTAGCAGTTCATTAATCTGTTCTTTCTCAAATTTTTTTAACCTATCTAAATAATCATCAATATCAAACCGACGCGACTGGATAACAATCTGAATAGGAAAATCAATTGAATTTAAAAAGCTCATATAAGCGGTAACAATCGCTTGTTGCTCATCAGACGACTTAAGCGCAAAATTAATGCTAGCGACCATAACAACCGCTCGCAAAGTTCCATCTTTAAGCACCACGCAGTCATTACGAACCTCGGCAATCGGTACGTACTTCTTGGTTGACGGAGTAGATTTGTTTGTTGCTCGCTTACTCTTCATAGATTGATTTATAAATACCACCAGTATTAACTACCAACGATAGCTCCTCCAGGTGTGAACTCGACATTAATTTTTTGGGCGCAATTTTTCTGACCGAACTAACCGCCACTGGACGCTGTAAAATTTCTCTAATCTCTTGATCGGTTAAACTTTTATCCCAAACTTTAAGCTTCGGTTTTTTAAATGTCTCGATAACATTAAGTAAAAAATAATGAAACGGTCGCCCATTAATCTTAGCAAAAGCAATAGTGCCAAAGATAGCAAAAATCAACACCGTCGACACAACAAAAGTCCAAAAATCAAACAACTTATAACAAACAAAAATCAGCATCAAGGCAACAATACTAATAATAAACTGACGGACGGTAATCGGACCAAACACCCGCGGCTCAACCTCGATAAATTGGGGAACAAGAAACTGTTCCATAACAAATATTTAAAATGCCCTAATATTCTAACATTTTATTCAATTTAACTAAAGCCCGCCACTCGGCCGTGTCTAGGGTCGGTAGTCCTTGTTTTTGTCGATTACTAATAATCGCTTCTACCGACACGCCCTGCTCCATGCTGTCTTTGCCTAATGATAAATAAGTCCGATAAACTTCACTTTGTTTCCAGGCTTCGATTCCCATGATCCGCTTAGAAAAAGAGTCAGCTTCTAACAAATCAATCTTTTCCCTGATCCTTATAATTGCTCGGTCTGGGTCTCGATCTAACTGCTTAAAATCAATCAATCTCAAGGTGCGTAACTCATCAACTGGTCCAATCAACCGAGTTGGAATTTTAACGTCGGTAATTTTTTCGCCTTTAGCCAAAGATACACCAACTGGTGGCTTAGACTGATTAACTGACGGTTCAACCTTTTGATCAGATTCGACTACTTTTTTAGGTCTTAACCAAGCCAAAAATTTTTTCTTGGTCGGCATAATCTTTGACTTTTGAGGGGCAATAAACGGTTTAACCTCTTTAGAAATATATCGATCCGACTCAGCCTTTTTAACTGACATTTTATTCTCTGCCGCTTGGGGTTTAGCGGTCAAAATTTCGGTGACGCTTTTAACAATCGGCTTAGCCGCAGTAATAAGCGGCTTGGCAACTACCGGCTTAATATCAACAACTTTCGGCGCTGGGTTGAGTTGATTAATCGACGATACTGGCGGAATTTTGACCGACGATGGAACATTGGCTTTAGTTTTAATCACTACTGGTGGCGGAGGAGCGATCTCGTGGTCTAGCTCAGACTGAGAAAAAATATGCACTTGATCATTTGGTGAGCTACGCTCAATCTTTGGCAATACAGGGGCGGCTGATCGTTGGGTGGGTAAAATAGCACCTTGTCCCCGACTATTAACGGTCGACTGTTTTCTAAATAGATTGATAATTTGATCAGCCACCTGACTAGTTAAACCCAAACCACCGACTGTTACCTCTTTAATTAAAACGTCTTTAGTCTGTAGATCGGTCCGAATACCCTTAGCACCAGCCAAAATAGCATTTTTAAAACGACGATCCAAAACTTCGTCCTCGAATCGTAAATTAAGTTTTTGACTAATCTCGTTACTTAGACGTGAATATTGATCTTCAGGTTGATTAATCGAACTAACCAACGACCCAGCTTGGCTCCCCAAAACTTTGTAACCACCGGTTGATTCTTTAACTAGAATTTCGTCTTGGTCGGAAATGTTTTTTTGATTATTAATCATAGAAAAATCTTTTACCTAATAACCCTCGCGGGTTAGATCTACTTTAAACCAGCTTGTTTTTTTAATATTTCAGCTTTATCAATTTTTTCCCAAGGGAAACAACCGTCTTTGGGCGCTCGGCCAAAATGACCATAGGTAGCGGTTTTTTTATAAATCGGCCGTAATAAATCAAGACTGGTAATAATCCCCCGCGGCGTCAATTCAAAATTATTTTTTATCAATTCTAACAGTTTGGTCTCTTCCACTTTGCCAGTACCAAAGGTATTAACCATAATAGAAACTGGCTCAGGATAGCCAATAGCATAGGCTAGCTGAACTTCACAACGATTCGCTAACCCCGCCGCTACTATATTCTTGGCAATGTAGCGCGCCATATAAGCACCAGAGCGATCTTGTTTGTTAGGGCCCTTACCCGAAAAACAACCACCACCGTGCGCCCCAACCCCGCCATAAGTATCAACAATAATCTTACGACCAGTCAGGCCAGTATCGCCATGAGGACCACCAATGACAAAACGTCCGGTTTCGTTGATATAATAATGAGTCTGGTCATCAAGATATTTACCGCCGATCGGCTTAATCACTTTTTCAATAATTGACTCGCGTAGATCTTCCAGCTCAATTTCTGGATCATGCTGAGCGGCAATAACTACGGCCTCAATTCTGGTAGGTAAATTATCAACATACTCAACTGTTACTTGCGATTTACCATCCGGCCGTAAAAAGGGCAATTCACCATTATGACGCACTTCAGCTAGCTTTTTAGTCAACTGGTGAGCCAAAACGATCGGCAAGGGCATTAACTCTGGAGTTTCACTAGTAGCATAACCAAACATCATTCCCTGATCCCCCGCTCCCATCTCTTGGTGTAAACCTCCGCCCACTTGCTCACCTTGAGCGATATCCGGGCTTTGTTCATGAATAACATTAATTACGGCGCAGCTTTTATAATCAATGCCATAATCAGCATTGTCATAACCAATCTCTTTAAGCGTATCACGAACAATCGTCTGAATATCAACGTAAGTCTGAGTAGTCACCTCGCCGCCGACTAAAACCATGCCGGTCGTAGTAAAACATTCACAGCAACAATGACCCCCTGGGTCCTCTTTTAAAATCGCATCCAGCACAGCGTCAGAGATTTGATCGCAGATTTTGTCTGGATGCCCTTCGGTTACTGATTCTGATGTAAATAAATGTTTCCCACTCGGTCCCCGCATAACTAATAATTATTTGTTATTTGTTATTTGTTATTTGATGGAGGTTAAAACTTTCAAATACCAGATACCAAATACCAAATAATTTTATCTCTTCCAACGAAACTCGCCAGCGCCCATGTCAAAATAAGCAATGTTGGTATAATTACTGTTGCCATTGCGTTTTAGAATATTGGCTAATTTTAGCCCAAAACGAGCCGCATTATGTTCGGATAGTTTCATCTTATCCATCAACACCCAAGCCAAAAAGCGTTGCAAATAAGCGGGCGACGCTGGTGAAAAATGAAAATGATTAGCTTCTTCCGTCTGGCTCTGGCTGGCCAAATATTGATCAAACAAATCATAAAAGCGATGATCCTCTTTTAAAATATCAACTAATTTGTTATTTGTCGCTAACAGCTGCAAGCTGGCCAAAACATCAGTCCCTTCTAGTCTCGCATCAACCGATCTTTTACTAACCAAAAGATAGAGCTGATCAATAATTTTGGCGCTATTATTTTGGGTGGTTGATTTAATCTGTTCCAAACGGTCATCAATCTGCTGCTGCTCGGCCGGGTCGCCTTGATATAAGCGGTATATTTCTTCATTGGAATAAATTTTGACCGGTTGAGCTTGTACCTTATTGACAGAACCTAAACCGCTGAGTGCGCCAAGGGTTGTTGGTAAAACGTGTTGCGGCGTAACAGTTTTGATCAAACCACCCTCCTGGTTGGCTGGATATTTAAATAAATCATAAATTTCCAAAACTTTTAACAATATTTTTTTATTCTCCACTGAGAGTGATCGAACATTGGCTGACGAATTAATAAAACTAGCCCGATCAAGCTCGGTCCGACGCGGTTTATTAATATCGGAAAAATTATCATAATCAATCAGCCAATTAGCTAATGTGGGTCTAATTTCACCACCATCAACAGAAATCTTCTGACGGCCGATTTCTTCCTGGTTATTTTTAATATTCTTTAAAAGTTCCCGTGATAAAGAATAAAAATCTTCTCTAGATATAACGTGAAAATCAAAATACATCTGCAATCTTTCTACAAAATCTACTCCCGAACTAATTGCCCTTGCCATTTTAGTACGGGCTATCTCCATCAATTCTTCTTTACTAGAAATCGGCAAACGCAGAAAAATAAGATGATTAATTAGCGCCAGACATTTATCATACAAACCAAAATTATTTTGATCACGCTTTAATTCTAAAGACAGTTTTTCTAAATGATTCTTGACTCTTAAATTATCAGAAAACTCTGACTCATATTGCGGGTCGCCCATAATAGTATTGCTTAACCTCTCAAAAACGTCCGGATCTTTTAGATCATCGGCTTTGAGCGCCAAAATTTCTTCCACCAAATAATTTTGATTATAATCAATCGCCATAAATTAAATATCTCTATTATTTACCCTTGCCAAAATATTTTCGGAATAAACTTGATAAAGAACCGTATAAATCAGTACCTTGTTTATTCTTAAGCGAAGCTATCTCCTGAGCCAAACGTTCGCCCTCGGCACTACCCATTTTTTTGGCCATATTCTCCATATTCTTAGCTAATTCTTGGGCTAATCGACTAGTCTGGGCGTTAGAGTCGCCTCCTTTTAGATCTTTAATTGCGTCAGTTAATTTGCCGACATTTTCTTCCATTTTGGTTAATAATTCTCTGCTGCCTTCTGGATAGGTCTCTCTTGACCGAGGTTCTCTGGCTTCAGATTTGGTTCCACCGGCTGTTTCTTCTTCATCTTCAGTAAACGGTCTATTAGTTGCTGGATTAATAATTCGACTTCCCGCCGGCTCGGGCTTACCACCTTCAGGAGTTTTATTACTACTTAATAATCCGCCTAAAACTTTACTAAACCGTTCAGCATCTCCATCACTAAATTTCCCACCTTTCAATATTGGCTCTAATTTAGCCTGTATATCTTTACTCCCAGTTCGGCCGAAATATTGATAATTTAAAACATCCATCAAAAGCTTTGGATTTTTCTTATGCTCAAGTTGTAACCTTCTGAGTGTTTCCCCTTTACTGCGGTAATTTCCATCGGGATCTGTCCCATCCATAATCTCACCGGTCTTACGATCAATCCAACCCGACTCATTCTCTGCAATACTACCTTGACGTAAAACATGTCGCCCAAAACGGGTCTGACCGCGATGGAGTTCAGCGGAAAACTCTGGACCCAAATATTTATACATCGCCCGATTATACATGCTCCCGCCTTCGTAACCTCTAGTATCGATGGAGGAATCACCAGTTTCCTTATTATAAGCCCTATTGACAACATTATGAGAAGCAAAAGATTTTCTAAAAGTCGCTGTATCCATCTTGGCAGCGTTGCCCTGTACATCTTTTATTTTCGCTATATTATTTAGTAATAATGGCAAGCCGCTTTGAGAATCCTTAAGTACTGTTGACTGCTCCCAATGGCCAATTTTTCTGGCGGTTTGGGTCATAGTCTGCATCCGCCACAAACCGCGCTTTTCATCCTCAGAAGCATTTTGAGTATTATCGATTTGTTTTTGCTTGACTTTAGCCCCATATTGTCCCCATAGTTCCTCCCGAGCAGCATCTTCAGCATCAACTCGGGTGTCATATTCCCCACTTTTAAATTTATTCTCAATTAGTGCCTGTAAATCAACTTTATTTTCACTGAGCATATCCTCAAAAATCTTTTCCGGATCAAATTTTTCCCTACCCAAATCAAGTAATTTCATATCCATAATCTTATAAGTCTCATCAGTACCCTTTAGGGCGTGATTATAATCATCAAAACCCCACGATTTAGCCGTTGCTTCTCTTTCTTCTGGGTTTAATTTAGCCCATTTTTTAATAACAGCATCATAAACATCATCCTTATTGCCTTCCCGAGTAGCTAAACCTAAATGGCCAGATGTCCGGTCATAACCTTCCCGGGTTTTGTCTTGCATCGCCCGCAATACGCCCTCAACCATATTTTCCAGGTTAAGGTCGCCGCCTAATTCTTCTTCGGCTTTTTTCTCCGCGGCGGCCTGGATCTTCAACTCAGTCATCTGCTCGATCGGCGGCATGGCTTTCTCTCCCACCATCGCCTTCTGCCACCATTTATTACCTCTACCTTCGGCACGCTGCTTGGACTTTTCATACATTTCATCACCACGCTTGCCGACGCCTTTCCAAAAACTCGGCGTTAGAAAAGCCAACCGACTCTCACCCACGGACGAAGCAATACGCTGACCGATTCTTTTAGATCCTAGAACCAAGCCGGCCAACGGCGCACCAGCTACCTTCGTTCCCAACCCCTGCGCCTTAGCCACAAAAGCCGAACCGAGTTTGCCACCAGCGACACCCAGCTGGCCAGTCATCGACATACCCGCTACCAGCATACCAATCGAAATAATAAATTTTCCCATAAAACCCCAGCTGCCGGCATCAGTCGAACCAGCCTGAGGCACTTGGTCACCACCCGTTATCGGCGTACTGGCATCGCCACCCGGACTTTTTAGATCAGCATCAATACTACCAAAAACCGCTAGCGATAACCAAATAAAGAAGGCTAGGATCGGGCCAGTAATAACATATTTAGTAAACTGCTGCGACCACTGCCGGGCATAACTCTGACCCGAGGGAAAAGACATCAGTAAGAAAAAGACTGGGGAAAGAATAATCAAGAACCAAAGCATAATCACCCGAAAAGCCAGAATAATCACCATAATAACCAGAATCGCCAACAAAAACACCGAGTAAATTAAAGCCAAAAACATTGAACCGGCAATACCCGATGGTGTTAATTGAGCATCGGTGACGTTACCACTCACCGACTGGGTAAGAGCAGCGCTGGCGCCCGACATGCTTAATAGCTTAGTAATACCGGTGGCGTTAATAAAATTACCTGGCCCGACATCTTTAAAAGCATTAACAAAGGTCAACATCACCACCTGGGAAGCATCAATGGCTAAGCCGCAAATCGTTTTGGAAAAATTAACCAAAATCGCCAGAATAATCATCTTGGGCAGTAAACGCTTATAATTATAGCTTTCGATTTTAAGAATCGTGGCAAAGGCAATGATCAGGAAAATCAAAACAAAAAACATATTAACCACATCACGAACCACCACCCAGCCGATTACGACCGCCCCGGAGCTGATAAAAGTATTATACTGAGCAATCCATAGTAGCACCCAAAAAACCACCATGATCAACCCACCGATCAGCGCCACGAAGATCATTAGAATCATCGCTACCACCAAAGCCACTACTAAGCCCGGCACGCCGCTACTTTGCGCGCCAGCTGATGACATATTAAGCAAAACGGCTGACAAAACTACTGCCAACACTATACCAGCTAGCCGATAACGACTCCCAAGTACCAATAATTTCTGAGTAAACCGATCAAATATTTTTTTGATTGAGTTGATCATCTGTAGATAAATTAATTATCTTACTGCTGATTAATAATCGGCTTTAATTACCGCAATCACACCGTTGTAGCTGGTCCAAACTTTATTCTGATCGATAAATGCTGACGCTGAACAATTGTGTGTGCCAGAACCAGCGCCTAGCCAATAATCTTCGACACAAGCTTTGCCATTGCCGGGAGTTGTCGCCCCACAGTCAGCACCGCAGATTCCCCAGTTATCAATCACCTGCACCCGCGGCTTGTAAACGCAACAAGGATTATGATTTTCTGGCAGGTCCTCTAAACCAACAACATGCGCATAGCAGTCATCCCAATAATAAAGAGCACCGTCATCAACTATACAATCCGGATTATAAATATAAAGATTATCAAACGACCAAGGTGAAGCAACACAAGCATCACCAGAACTACCAAAATTGGTACCATCACAACTTGATCGATGATTTTGGTAAGAGTCACCTAGCTGTCCCAAACCCAAACTACCTAGGTCCGCTTCATAATCCTTACCGCCCCAATCAATATTTATATATCGTAATGGCATCTGACTACCATTAGAGTTATAAGCATAGAAGGAAAGGCTGGCCCAATACTGGCCGTAGCCAACCTCTGGCTCTGCCGCGTCGCCTTGAAAATAATTAACCGAAATACTCCGAGCACTGTGCTCTTTCCAACCGCCGATCGTTTCATCAAAAACTGCGGCCCTAACCACTGGCGCCTGACCCATTGTCGCCCGATTATCCCAGCCATAGAGCGAGAATGTCGGCGCAAAAGCTATTCCACCGGATGTTGGAATACCTAGATAAGAAAAAGGAGAACTCATGGCAAATAGCTTAGAAATTTTATCATCAATAATTGCCATACGACCAGTAGGCGATAATAAATCATTAGCAGTCATTATGCCAGGAGGATTAAGACCAAGACAATAAGCACCATCACCGCAATCAGCGGCCTCAGAACAATCACTATCACTATAGTAATCAAAACCGTCACCCCCAAAACAAGTTGCTTTACCACAATAAACAAGTAACGGAACACCAGGACGTGGGTGACAACTATAAGGTGATCCCCCTTCTCGCTGATCTGCTCCTTCTGGCGCTCTCTGTATATACCATCCTCCCAGAGCAGCAACAGAATCTAAATCGGCTTTGCCAAAGGGTTCATTATTCTGAGGATAACGATATTCTAATGTAGGGACATCAAAATCTTCAAACTCTTTTAGGTAGTTGGTGTTGGCGGCATGAATATAAGTCGAATCAACCTCTTGCGTTACCTGCACAGCTATCTCGCAATATTCTTTAAAAACAAATACTGGATTAAGTGCGATAGCACCATTCCAACCATTAACCCCACCTTTAGACTCACAATCGTTTGCTGGCCCTCCCGCCCCATCTTTATGTTCAACCTTAATCTGAATATATTCCAAATCATCACCTGACCAATTAATAACAACTTCTAAGCAGATATTACTCTGCCTTGTCGGATTAGAAAATAAAACTTTTTCCATATTGGGCGCATAAAACCAATCACCATTGGGTAGGTAAACATAAGCTTGGTAAGCATACAGTGGTGATCCTCCCTCCGATACCGCTATGTTCCACCAAGCATCATAAGCAGACGTGTTGTCATTATAATACTTATCGTCTGGTTTATAATAAATAACTCGATCTTCATAATCATTAAAGAAAACGATAGCTCCATCACCCTCGACACCAGTAAAAATATTTTGAGGTGTTGGTCTAACTGGACAACCAGCATCCCCTAAACAACCGATTTCATCTAAAATTAGAGCCTTCACTTCACTTTTTCTAATTTTTCGGCCGCTCGGTTTAAGAGTGTATTTATAACCACAATGAGTATCATAGCTAGTAGTTTCTGGAAAAACACTTAAAGCGTACTTATATTTACTCCAATCCCAACCTGCATCGCCGTGATGGCCACTCTCACCTAAATACCTCTCATATCGACACTCGCTCCAAGAAACATCGCCAGAAGCATAGGAGATATTGTAAGGTGGATCTTCCATCCAGGTATCACTTTCGGTCTTAGCCCACTGGTTGACATATGGAGCATTACCCTTTTCTTGCAAACAATAAAGTTGGTCTTCCGACGGTTGCCAACCAGCGGCTGGAACACTATTAAAGACATCAGGCTCATTAGCCACCAAATCCAAGGGCATCCATAATAAGCAGGCTAATTTATTTGGATCAGCATTAACCGCTTTTCTTCTATCGCTTTGTAAACAATACCCTCGCCAACCAACATATAAATCTTGTCGACTAGGTTTGACACAAACATCATTATCTGAAGGTGTTGCCCCCACTGGGTTACCACCACTATCATAATAATTACCTTGATCCGGTGACAAATACCCAGGTTCATTGATTTCAGCCATACATTCTTGATCATTAGCACAAGAATCACCAGCCGCCTTACCCGATGTTTCGTCGACTTCAGTACAATAATGATCACTATTTGTGTCTAGATCAAAATAAGCGGTGGGGCCAGAATCTCCCTGCCATTTTTCATAAAAACAGTCACAATCATTACCATCAATTTCAGAACAGAAATTAGATCCCGCAAAAGATGAATTACCTTTCAAAGTTTCGGTACCAGGGAAGGGCGAGGTAGTTTCTGGATAACCACGACAACTTTTAGTGGCTTTACCAATAACCAACCCACTAGAATTTTCACCCAAGCCCAAACTCTTCCCAGTATCAGAAAGATGGGTCAAATAATAATCACCAGAACTTTTATCGCACTTACCGCTCGAACAATCACTATTATTTATACAACTTTGATATGGCGATACAGTACATTTACCGAATGGCACCTGCTGCAGGCTCCAAGTCGGATAGAGCCAAGGCACCGAGTAACCAGAATAATCATAACCAGCCCAACCCAGATCGCGCTCCGTATATTTATCTATACTCAGATTATCATAAGCGCTAAATCCCGGCTCAGCACTGATCGGCTTAGCACTAATACATTGTAGGGTCGAACTAGTTCCCTGATCGAAATTTTGGAAGCGAGAACAAGCTGTTGTGGACATACATAGCTGACGATAAGACCCAGAATTAGCATCAAAAACATCAAACGATCGACTACAATCAACCCATTCAGCGCAGACCCGGTCGCGCCGGACTTTTAAGATCTGGTTAGTATTGTTTTTATAAATTTTACTTATAGCCATCGGCGGACTACTGCCGGGTATCACCTCAAAATATTGACATTCAGTTGGCGTTGGCGTCATGCTACAATCGATCGGCCCAACCAACGAATTACTCTGGTTCTCACTACTAATATAAGTTGCATCGCTGCTCCATTCCACCGGCGGTAACCAATTGCCATCACCGTTTGCCTGAGCCGCGGCCCAATCAGTCTTGTTATAATCAGCAAACAAAACACAACCTTCTTTAAGCGAAACCTGGCCATTGCAGCTCTGGGTGTCCAAAGCATTATTGTCTAAATAATAATACTCATTATTACCTTGTTCGGCGCTGCCATTAGGATCAATAAACTTAGTGCAGCTGCTATATTGCGACGGACACAGCTGGGCCCAATATTTCTGACTGCTGCTGGTCTGGTTGTCTTCGCCGCAGGTATAATTTACATAAGTATTTGTCCCCGGATCCCAAACTTTTATCGGACAAATGACATCAGCGCCCTTCTGGTACCAACAAAATTCTTGCTGGCCGGTTAGCTGCCGATATTCACAAACCTTATCGCGCGGATCTTTAAAATAGATTGGATTAAGATTACCGCCGCCGTTATATTCTTCACAGCCAAAACCATTAGTAGTACATAAATCAGTAGTATACCGAGTCGGCTGGTTGAGGAAATAAACTAAATTTTCCGAACCGCCTTGTTCGGTATTATAGTCAATAACCGTATCATCCTGAGCTAGCCGCGGGAGAGCAAACTTAGTGCAGCCCTTGCTCTGTGACTGGCAACTAAAGTCGGGGTTATTCACGGCGTAAATAAACTGGTCTCCAGTGACACTTACTTCATCCGCAGAGCCGTCGCTAGCGGCCATCATCCAACCTGGATAATCAGCATACTGTTCGGTCAGGGTTAAATTGTAACGACAAGTCCGCTCGCCAGCGTTAACCTGACAAGCCAGTACTTTAATCGTTGGAGCATAGGTCCCTGGTGTGTAAGTACAATCGCAAGTCGTGGCTGGCGGAGTCGGGATACAAGTATTAGCCGGCAGAGTACAAACTCGGCTAAAGTCTTGCTTAAACGGCGAGGGCGAATTGTAAGTATTAATCAGCGCTTCGCAGCCCACTACCCCCTCCGAACAGATCCGAGTAAACGACTTGAGATATTGAACATTGGCATTGCTGTCTTGGTAGGCTTCGCAACCCAGCATGTACTGCGGCGCGGCGGCCCCGGAATGATTTTGGTCGCAGCTAGCCGGCGTGGACCACGAATTTTGGACCAAAAATTGAACATCGCGAACTTCTTCTAGCTGGACGTTGTCGACATAAAATTTCTTACCTTGCGCTGAGTAGAATAATAGTTTGTCATTGGCATTAGTCCAATTAATAAACACCGGACCCAGACGATAGAATCGCCAATCAGTAGCTAGATCGTTTTGATAGCTAAAATAATTAGCTGGCTGATCTTCTGGCGAACCGACATTAATTCCCGAGAATCTAATTTTGAGAGTATTAGCCACCTGCTGATCTGATTTGGCCCAAACGGTCAGAATGTAAGCTCGGCCCGGTTGGACTTTATCAGTCATATCCCAAGCCAGACCCGCTGATCCTACTCCGCTGGTAAACGAATGGCCGCCGACCGTAAAAGCTTCTGACGATAAAACGCCATAGTAACCAGCATAAGGGCCAATCGGATCGGGAATCCACTCATCCAAAAGGCTGCCTTCAAACCCTTCAAAACCCACTACAAAGCCACTGCCAGAAAAATTACCCCGATATTCCTGACAGCCCGACTGGCCACAAGGCACGCTATTAGCCGGGTTAGCCAGAAAAATACACTGATTATTATAACTAGTAAATTCTAAACCACTGCCTGAGCACTGGCCAGGTAATAGATTATAGCAAATACCGTTTTGCCAAAAACCGCCCTGGCTGTTGCAAGAAGCTAAATTCAGGCCTTCGCACTGAGTAACAAAACCGCCAGACTTAGCACAATCCGAGATGCCGTACCAATTACTCATCCGATAATTATGACAATCCTGCGTACACAATACTGTATCGGCGTATAAACGATATCTAATCTGACCCGTAGCCGAATAGAACTGACGACAGTTGGGGGTATTATACGGATCATAAAATGGATCACCCGGATTTTGAGCATAAATCGGCTCACAGCTAGCTGGATCACCAGGAACCGCTGGCACCCCAGGAATTGAATAAACCGGATTTCTGATCACGAACGGTGCGTCATGATCAGTGGCGCTTCTCTTTAATTGATAAAGTTTTAATTGATAGCCAGTTCGGTCGCTGCCTTCCCAAGTATAAAAAGCCGCGCAATCCTCATCAGCGCTACCCGGGTTAGGTTTCTGACAACGACGCAAAAATGAATAATTTTCCAAACTTTCACCGCCCGCTTCGGCGCTATCTAGATTAGTAAACTCTTCACAGCCAGAATCGTTAGCTGTACAGCTCTGAGCCGTTGGCGCCATAAAATATAAGGGCACCAGTTCTGACTGGAATCTAGAAGCCATGCGTTTATAAGTCCGATAGCCAACGCATTCAGCCGGACAATAATCCTCAGGCTTAACAATACCCGGGACAATAATACCGCTAGCTAAAGCCGTATATTTTTGGCAGCCAACATCATCTGGACCGCAACTTTTGGCATAATTGCTACATTCGGCTGGGTCGCTCGGCGTACCCGGACAATTAAGATAATCCGGCTTAATCTTGAGATAAGTCGTGTTAATTGCCCCATAATCTTTATAGCCGGAATCGGTGTTAGCTTCTTCTAATTGAACAGCGTCAAATAAACAACCAGCCGTAGCGAGCCAAGTCGCCGGCTGAAAAGCCAGACCAATTGATTGATCCGAGACCGAACTTGGAAAAGTATAAGTAAAATAATAACTATTCCATTGCGTCCCGTCCCAAATACTAGGATCTTGAATTAGTTCACTCAACGCAATATATTCTGTCGTGCCGCTCAGTGGCCCAAAATGAACCTTGGTGCTATTCTGATCACAATTTTTGGCCGCAAAAGACAGAGTAAACGTCCGGCTGCCCAAGGCATAGCCGGTCGGAATAGTTTGGCTAATCAAGCCACCGCCAGTTGGTATTAATATTGATGTTTGGCCAACTAAAGCATCGGTGCTGGCCGAGGTTTTTAAAACAGTCGCGCTGGTCTTCCAGCCAGGAAAATAATTGGCTACAGAATTGACTGTCAAATAATCTTCAAAACTGCCATTTTTGACTAGATTAGTACCCGAGCTAGGATAAGTTTTAATCAATTCGGTACAACCGACATCATCGCTAGAACAAGCCTGAACATCGCGATCAAAATAAAACCGTGGTTCTTGGCCTAGCATATCAGCGCCCAACCACTGGCCAGCCGCGTTTTTGACCCCGGCGTACCATTTACAGCCTTTATTATTACTGTCGCAACCTTGATAGTTTAAACTGGTCTTAAGAAAACTAGCTTCCTGACCGTCGATTATTTTAACAAAACTCTGACAAGTGGCATAATTAGACGGACATTCATCACCATCAAACCACCAGATATTCCGCTCGCGGGTGCAGTGCCCCCAAGCTTTACAACTGCCATCTTCGCTCTCCAAAACACAGTCCTGACTCTCGGCGCACCACTCTTCTCGCGTACCGCCGCCAATATTAATTGGACCCGGCACCCGAGCCGTACATTTTTGCTGCGGCGCTTTGAGCACCCAATTAGGATCAACTAGGCCGTAAAACTGAGAACTCGGGTTATTAAAGTCGCTAATTAAAGAATTTAAATTATAACTACTACCGCCAAAAGTCGATTTGCCGCCAATAAGTTCTGCCGCAAATTCCCAACCCGCTGGCACAATTCGAGCTTTACGCAACCGCCGAATGGCACTCATCGAGTAGCCCTCTTCTGGTCCAGGCTCATTAGCGCCCTGCGGCGAGGAATAACCAAATGACCAATTACCATTCAATAAATCTTGATCAATCGCCTCTTGGACAGTCAGTTTATTATAAATCGCATCAGCAAAATCTTGATTAATCGTACAATTATTAAAACCAGGATTTTCTGCTGGACAAGCCACAAATTCGGCCACGATATCATACTCGCCGCCGATTTTAACTTTGGTTTGTAATAAGTCGGCAAAACTGCTGTCAGCTGACTCGGCAATATAAGTGCCATAAGGTGTACCGCCGCCGCCGCTACCGCCATCCGGCCGGGTGAGCTCGGTACAAAAATCAAAACCGTTACCTGGGATATCGCAAACATCTTTAACTCCCCACAGACCTTGCAGCCATTTACTCATTAGCTCGGCGACTAAAGTATTTAAAAATTGATCAACAAAAGGAATTAATAACGAGCCGGTCATAATCGCGCCTATTTCACTAAGGCCCGCCTTGGTAAAGGGATCTTCTATCAACCCCTTCTCAACGTATTTTTTGACAGCATCGCGCGAACTCTTTTTGTAGCCACTTAGCGGATCCACCACATCATGAAAATCAGCATTAAGCTTAAGCGGGTCAAACTCGGTTTTGACTTTTTCATTTTTGACTCTTTCCAACTCCCAAGTGCTGGAAATAAAAGCGCCGGCATCACTCTGGGTGGGTGAAAAAGAAGCTTGCGCTCGTAGCAAAATCTCGCCGCTCTGAAATTCAGCGCCCAGCTTATTCCAATTATCTTGAATCTCCCGCCAGTTACAAATCGGCGTTGGCTCTTGTGATTCAAACAAGGCAATCCCCAACATAAAACGAATATTGGGGTTGGGATTACACAGAATACTGGCATCGCCAAAAAAGTTTTCCGAAAAAGAACCAATAAACTCGCCAGCGGCCGACTCCGACGCGTCCAGCAGAATTGCTTTTTGGGTTCGCCATTCAGTCAGCGACTGCAGACCATTCTTGCCTTCGGCGACCGCCTTAGCTAGGCTGACCGCCAATTTACGCGAGAGCATCTGGCCGGAGCGAATAATTGAATAGCGTAACGAAGCCAAAATTTCATCCCAAATGGTGGTTTTAATCTCTTTTTTGACTATTATCCCTTCCAGAGTCGGATAAGAAGTTACCTCAACCGGGGCAGCCTCAACCCTTTGCGGCATTAAAAAAGCAGGAACCGCCACGCCAAACAAAAAAGCTATCAAAACCAAGCCGGTAATTATCTTTCTCTGTTTCCCGCTTTTACTTAACATATTTATTTTACTTAATTATAAAATAAATCTTAAAAATAGACAAAAACTATTAGCTCTTACCACCCAGAGCACCCAACAGCATATCCTTTAGAGTGGCTTCATTATATTTATCCAAAATACCTTGGCTAAAACCAGCATTTTTGAGCAGGGTTTTAACTTCTTCGGGCGACATTTTCTGAATCTCTTCATAAAGCTGCGGATTAGTCACTGTACCACTCGTTGTCTGACTTTTAGTCCCATTCTGACTAATGGACTGCTTATACATTGCTAATAGCTCGGCATCAGTAAACTGACTTAATACTTCAGCGGAGACACCAGCCGCTTTGAGCGCGTCTTTAAGCTGGGCCGAGGTAATACTATTAGGATCAACATTAGTCAGATCCGCTGTTGTGCCAGACGCACTAGCGCCGGTAGTAGTGGTGCCGCTAGCGTCGGTGGTCGTCCCCTCGGTCTGAGCTAAAGCGGTTTGATAGAGCTGCAATAACTCGGCATCACTAACCTGGCTAAGAGCCGACTCGGAAATACCAGAATCAATTAGAATTTTTCTAATATCCTCAATAGTCTGCGGTGTTTCGACATCTTCGTAATCAGTAATAACGTCGCTGCTCAAACCCACTCCAGTCGATTGCAACGTGGCGGCCGCGGCCGTACCATAACAATCCCGGCCTTCATAGCACACTGGATCAGTACCCTGAGCCAATTCTTGACTATCGTTAAGACCGTCGGAATCGCTATCTTCTAAATAGGGACTGGTTTGATAAACATACAGCTCATCAAAATCAGACACCCCGTCACCATCGGTATCTTTATTCTGCAGCGCCAGTAGGTCGTCTGCTTCATTTAAATTAATATTCAATGTTTCTCCACTGCTAGCCAGCTCAAAAGGTAAATTGATATGACGCGAAAACTGCCAGCTACCTAGGCCGACAGCAATAAAAGTAATAGAAAGCATCAAAATAAATAGACTCTTTTCACTTCGAGTCAACTTTTTATTTTTGTTTTCCAAAACCGGGATTTGATCCTCAAAATCATTGGGCCAATTTTCCTGGTTTTTAGGCATAAGCCAATATTTAAAATTTTTGAAATCGATTACTAATTTCAAGCTCCAAAACTCACTGATTACTTTAACACTATTATATAAAGAATAAACTATCTTGTCAAAAAATAGTGCTTAATTTTAGCCAATCACCTACCCCCAGATCCTGCGCTCGAATCAGTGGGTCTAATTTTGCCTTAACTAAGCCATTTTTTACCTCAGCGGAGCTTAATTTGAGACCGGCCACCAGGTTATTCTGGAGCTGTTTTCGACGGCTGGCAAAACCAATTTTAGCTAATTGCCAGAATCGCTTTTCTATTTGCGGAGTAAACTGCCAAATCTGGTCGATCTGACTAATTTTTAAAATCGCCGAATCCACTGCCGGTTCTGGATAAAAACTCTGACGGCTGACCACTGACACAATCTCCGGCTGGCCATATAATTGCACGGCCAAAGCCACTAAACTCAGCTGCCCCGGCAAAGCCGTCACCCGCTCGGCCACTTCTTTTTGCACCATCAAAACCATCTGCTGCGGCTTGGGCGTATAACTGAGAAATTTTCGCAAAATCTGAGCGGTAATATTGTATGGTAGATTGGCTACTACCTTATAAGGCTGACCTAAGTCCTGGGCTAAATCCGAATTTTTGATTTTTAAAATATCACCAGCTAGAATTTGCAAATTCTGGCAATCTTTTAAATTATTTTCTAAAACTTTGACCAGTTGCCGATCTAACTCGACCGCCAAAACATTTTTAGCCCTTTTAACTAATTCTTGAGTTAGAACACCCAGCCCCGGTCCGATTTCTAAAACTAAATCCTCACTATCCAGATCCGCGGCCGCTATTATTTTGTCTAAAACTTCCTGGTCAATTAAAAAATTCTGACCCTTCTCTTTGGTGGGCCAAATCCGGTAACGGGTTAATAATTGATTAATTGTTGCCAAATCAGTTAAATCCATAAATAAATCAAAAGTTAAAAATCAAAAGGCAAAAGTTAAATTCAAAATTAAAAATTAATAACTTTTGACTTATGATTCACAATTTTGACTTTTGAATTTTGACTTTTGAATTTAATCGGGCCAACTCGCAGCACTTCGACTCGACCACGGACAACTTTAACCAAAGTTGAAGGTTTAACTCGTTTCAGCGTGCCGCTAGCCAAAATTAAATCTGGCTGTTGTTTTTGGTGACTAAATTCTTTAATTATTTTTTTTACTTGATAAATATTATTGCGGCCGGTGATGTTAGCTGAAGTGGCAATCAACGGCCGACCAACCCGACGAGCTAACAACTGCGCCACCCCATTTTGGGGCACCCGAATAGCAAACCGACTGCTGACTACCACCGACAACGGTCCGGGCCAATGTTTCTCAGCTAAACTCTCGGCGGTTGGATCTAATTTAAAAAACTTTTTTACTTGGGCCAAATTAGCGGCCACTAGGGTAAATTTTTTATCTTGGCGTTTTTTAATTTTTAAAATTCGTTTAGTTACTGCCGGGGAATCAAAAATACCGCCCAAACCATAAGCCGTGTCGGTAGGATAAAAAATCACCCCACCGGATTTCAAAATTTTCACCGCTTGCTCAATCCCCTTTTTATTGGCTTTAACCACTAACATAATTACAAATTAATAATTACGAATTACAAATTAAAATTTAATATTTACCAATTCGTAATTCGTAATTTTTAATTATTTTTAAACCAATCAACCGTCAACTTAATTCCCTGATCTAAATTAACTCTTGGCTGCCAGCCTAGCTCTCGGCTAATTTTGGCAAAACTTAAACAACTCCGTCGCTGTTCCCCCACTTTAGCTGGACCATGAACCTCTTTGATTTTAACATTTAAAGCCTGACTAACTTTAGCAAAAATCTGGTTAACACTAGTTTGCTTAGCCGCCCCCACATTATAAATACCAATTTTTTTACTCTTCAAAGCCAAAAGATTGGCCCTAACGACGTCACCAACATAGACATAATCGCGAGTCTGTAAACCATTGCCATTAATAATCGGCTGCTGACGCTGTAAAATTTTATTAATAAAAATTGCCACCACCCCGGCTTCACCCAGGGCATTTTGGCGCGGGCCATAAACATTGCCATAACGCAAGACGGTATAGGCTAAACCAAAAATCTGCTGATAATAATTAAGATAATGCTCTACCGTTAACTTATTCAGGCCATACGGCGCTAGCGGCCAGGTGGGCTGGTTTTCTTTGGTTGGCAATTTATTTAACGGTAAATCGCCATAGATCGCGCCACCCGTAGAAGCAAAAATTATCTTTTTAACTCTGAACTGACGACAGTTTTCTAATACATTTAGCGAACCCAAAATATTAGTCTTGGCATCCCAAACCGGATCATCAACTGACTTACGCAAGTCAATCTGCGCCGCGAGGTGAAAAACAATGGCTGGTTTTTCTTTTTTAAAAATCTGACCCAGCTTTTTGTCCTGAATATCTAGCCTATAAAATTTAGCTTTAGAATTTATAAACTCCCTCCGACCGGTCGACAAATTATCCACCACGACAACTCGGTGCTGCTGTTTAATTAAGGCATCAACAATATGAGAGCCAATAAATCCCGCACCGCCAGTAACTAAAATTTTCATATTATTATAGTTAATTCTAACTTTTCTTTAGCCACTTCAAATATGCCTCAATTAAAGGTTGCAGCTCACCGTCCAAAACTTGATCAACATCAGTAGTTTCATATTCACTCCGGTGATCTTTAACCAGTTGATAAGGATGAATAACGTACGACCGAGTCTGATTACCCCAGGCCGCTTCAGTGAATTCGCCGCGGAGACGCTGTTTTTCTTCTTCCTTTTCCGCTTGATAATATTGATACAACTTGGATTTTAAAATTTTTAGAGCCGTTTCTTTATTCTGATGCTGGCTACGCTCGTTCTGGCAAGCGACAGTAATGCGCGTGGGTAAATGAACAATCCGCACCGCCGAGTCAGTGGTGTTGACCGATTGACCGCCGTGACCCGAGGCGCGAAAAACATCAATTCGCAAATCTTCGTCTCTAATTTGAACTTCTTTGGCTTCTTCCAACTCAGGAATAACTTCAATCAGAGCAAAAGAAGTATGCCGCATTTTTTCAGCGTCAAACGGCGAAATCCGCACCAAACGATGAACACCGTTCTCCGATTTTAAATAGCCATAAGCATAGCGACCGACTACTTCCAAAAAAACGCTTTTGATCCCCGCCTCACCGCCACGCGATTCATCTAAAATATTGACTCTAAATTTTTTACTTTCGCAAAAACGTAAAATCATCCGCAATAGCATCTCGGCCCAATCTTGAGCATCAACCCCACCGGCGCCGGCGTGGATAGCCACCACAGCGTTATTCTGATCGTATGGCTGATTGAATAAAACAAAAAATTCTAATTCCGCAAACTGCCCAGCCAGATCAGCTAATTTTTGCTCTGCTTCCGGCCGCAAGCTGACACTTTGATCGGCGCTATCCAAACTAGCGATAGACAATAGATCATCAGTTTCTTGCTTTATTTTTTCCCATTGGCTAACTTGCTCCTGGAGTTGCGCTAAATTCTGGGTGACTGCCCTCGCCTGATCTTGGTCAACCCAAAAATCAGGCTGACTAGCTTTTGTCTCTAGATCAACAATCTGTTTTTTTACTTGGTCAAGGTCAAAGTAACCTCCAAGTGTTGAGGATTTTACTTTGCAAATCCTCAATCTGATCAATTAGTTCTTTCTCCTTCATAAAAATTATTCTTTAAGACTGATTAAACCGCCGACCGACTAAAAAATCATAATCCCGGTATTATTTTTCTTAATTCATTTGGCGCCTCTAACATACTATTATATTGCGCCCAAAAATCTTTAAAATAAGGCGGCAGATAAATTATTGCCAAAATAATCGGCGCCACAATCAACAAAATCTTAACCACCCCGATAATCTGGAAATACAGAATATAATTATTAACCTTACGAACTTGTTTTTCCAAGGCCGTAATCCTAATGGAAATATCGGCTAATTGTTTTGTGGTTTCTTCTTCCATAAAGTTATCTTTATTTTTAACTTAAATTTGCGCTCTCCCCTTCTAGCTCAATCTTCTCTCGGATCACGGGCTCAGCTTGGCTAGCTAGATTAAGGTGGGCTGATTGGTATTTTTGATAACCAGGCTTAGAAGCGGTTAAATAGTATTCACCCTTAGAAACCAGGAAACAATATTGGCCCAAAGAGTTGGTAATCTCCGTACCCAGGAGTTTGTTGTACTGGGTGTCAAAAACGCGGATGATCGTATTCTTAATTGGTTTCTGACTCGCCCGATCACGAGTTTGACCAGGGTTAGAAAACATTATTGGCTTAATCATTAAACGGTGAAATAGGACAAACAGGATAAGATGGACTACCAATAGACTAATCATTAGTCTAGTTGGGTAAATAATCACCGAGAGTAAAGAAAGAACTGGACCTAAATAAGCAACGGCGTGTTGAAATTTTTTAAACCGGTGCTGGTGTAAAATAGCCAAATCGGACTGCTCCGGCAGATTGGGATCCAGAGGGATATTAAAATTAATAATATTACTCTCAGGCGTGGTCGTAATTGATTCGGCGTGATAAAGATTGACATAGACTTCATCTTCTTCTTTACCTTGAGTAAATTTAGAAGGATAGATAAAATTTGGCTTGGTCACAGTTAAATAATAATTGGTACCCGGTTCGGTAACAAAATAATAACGACCCAAACGATCAGTCACCTTGGTACCCATTAGTTGGCCCATAAATTCGGGGTGAGCCAAATCTTTTTTGTATAACCGGACGATCGCTAGATCAACTGGTTGTTTGGAAAGCGAATTATAAACTACGCCCCAGGTTTTTCGACGTTTACGGAATAAGAAAAATAGCGGCTCAGTAAAAAGATAAGGCAAATAAGGCAAAAAGCCGATAACCGAGGCAGCAGCCAGAACATTGACGACCGACAAAGTGATAATAACCGGAGCGGCAATTCTTCGGGTGTCTCTTTCGACAACGGGGTTATTCAAGACTTTAGTCTGTAACACTCTAATCGGCATTGAATTGATGATCTGTTTAATACCTGGGGCTTCCTTAATCTGCTGAGCGAAAGTAGCCAAAAATGATTCACCGGTTTGCCCAGCTATATTGATATTTAATAAACCATCAAATCGACAAAGATTCGAACAGCCATCGTCGTCGATTAAATTGCCATCATCGCATTGTTCACCCGATTCTAGAATATGATTGCCACAAATCGGATTAGAAGTAATTAATTGTAGCTGACAGCTAACCGTGCAAGTATAGCCACTAGCTACACCATCAGTACCATCGCACTCCTCACTGCCTTCTCGGCGATTATCACCACAAACGGCTTGACCAGGTGGTATGATGCCCTCCAACTGACAAGCAGCCGAACAACCATCGCCGTTGTTCAGATTACCATCGTCGCACTCTTCGCCTGATTCTAGATTACTATTACCACAAAATGGAGTAGAGGTGATCGGTTGTAGCTGACAAGCAACAGTACAGGTGTAGCCACTGATCACGCCATCAGTGCCGTCGCACTCTTCGCCTGATTCCAGGATATTATTACCGCAGAATGGCGTCGAAGTGATCTTTTGAAGCTGACAACTGGCCGTGCAAGTATAATCACTAACTAGACCATCAGCACCATCGCACTCCTCACTGCCTTCTTTAATATTATTGCCACAGACTGGAATATCGGTTTCATCATTATCACCAGCGGATGAGCAACCAGGGTCAGCCGGATAATCAATCTTGGTATCGCCATCATTATCAAGACCATCGGCACACTGGGCTGTGGGTGGTGGAGTAACAGTATCGGTTTCGTCGTTATCACCAGCGGATGAGCAACCTGGATCAGCCGGATAATCAATCTTGGTATCGCCATCATTATCAAGACCATCAGCGCATTCCGCGGGAGCCGTACCAGACTCGGAATCATCATCCCAACTATTACAATCTGGATCAGCTAAGTCGCCAATACCGTAATCACGGTAGCCATCGCCATCATTATCCACCCCATCATTACATTGATAACTGCCAATGATGGTAAAACTAAGCGGGGCCGAAGCGCTAGAGATCAGGCTGGTGATGGGATTCTGAACTTGAGCGATAATAGTATGAATACCAGTTGGTAAAATAAGTGAACCAGAAAAGCTCCAGCTAGGACCAACAATTGGACCAAAACCAAAAACAAAAGGGTCGGAATAAATCGTCAAAAGAATATTATGGCTACCATCGTCTTTAAGGCCATTAGCGCTAAAATCAACTCGCCGATAGTCTAAAGAATTATCATCATTACCAATACTGGCAACTTGATCTAAGTAGTGGCCATAACCAGTGTCGTAATAGCCAGGGGCTAAAGCAAGAATATTAATTATGGAAAAACCTGAAACCACGGGTGGGTTTAAGATTGAATCAGTCTCAATATCATCCCAGCTCCCTTCACAACCCGGGTCAGCTAGGTCGATTTTACCATCTAAATCATTATCCAGACCATCGGCGCACTGGGATAATTCAGTACTATCACTAGCCATCGAACAGCCGGGGTCAGCCGGATAATCAATCCGACCATCGCCATCATTATCCACCCCGTCTGAACATTGAGGTAAAGTGACCGGGTTAGTTTCATCATCATCAATGACACTACTGCAACCCGGGTCAGCCAAATCAATCTGACCATCTAAATCATTATCTAGACCGTCGGAACACTGATAAACTGGCGGCGGGGTAGAATCGTTCTCGTCATTATCCGTGGGGCTGCTACAACCAGGATCAGTGAGGTCAATCTTGCCATCACTATCATTGTCTATTTCATCGGAACATTGATAAATCGGGGGTACAATGATCGGGGCATTATATTCGTCCCCATCATTACCATCAACACAGCCTGGATCAGCTGGGTAGTCAACTAAGCCATCGCCATCATTATCCACGCCGTCAGCACAAACGGGATGATGCCCACCACCTGAAGTAATTGCAAAAGATCCATCACTAAAATCAACCACGTTAGCATCAGGATAATCAGCCACCGCCCACCAGACAGTATCACTTTCTGCTTCAGCTGGGATGGTCCAGGTGTAGCTGCCGGTGTTGGGCGCACCAGTACCAGGGTCAGCGATAAAATATGGTTCATCATCACCAGAGCAATCAGCCGTAAAACAATAGACCAAATAAACACTGTCTGGTGAATCATCTCCTTCGGTAGTCCATTGAAAATCAACTTCATCGCCAACAGTTAATGTTTCTTCACCGTTGGGGGAGGTGATGGTAAAGCTATAATCATAATCAACAACGTTGATACTAAACGCCGATGACTCAGCATAATAGGTGCAGGTAGCTGCTCCATCAACACAAAGACGAATTTTATAATTATCGCTCGGCCCTATCCCCCCGGGTAAGACAGCTGACCACTCGCCGTCATTATCCTGCTCCTGAGCTAGGGTGGTAGAATCAACAAAATCATTATTACTAATAATAATTGACAAACCGTCCGGACCAGCGCCAACCCAAGTAACATCAAAAGCATCACCTGATTGGTATTCTTGTCCCTCGGTCGGCGAAGTAATAGCCAAAGAGTGGCTAATCACCGTGATACTGCTATCCGACATGTCATAATCGGAAATAGGAGCTGGATAATTAGCTACGGCCCATTGGAAGTCATCACTAATGGCCTCAACCGGCACCTGCCAAGTATAACTGCCGTCATCGGGTGTACCTTCGGTGAGAGTATCGTCCATCCAGTTGGGGTCGTCGCCCCAGTCAGCGCCACTAGTTACCCAAGCTAGGGAGACATCTCCAAAACTACCGTCACTGTTCCATTGAAAAATAACACTTTGTCCGACATAAAGAGTTTCCCCACCATTAGGCGAAGTAATGGTGAACTCATCATCTCCACCGTCGCTATTAAAAGAAAAAGTGCCTGACTCGGCGTAATAGACGCAAGTGGCGGCATTATCAATACAGAGTCTAATCTGGACGTTGTCACTAGTGGGGCTACCTGGACCTAGTGGAACATCATAGGAACCATCGTTGGGTGTGCTCGCAGTTATTACATAATTTTCATCATCTATTACCGCGACTACTCCAATATTATCTGGCCCGTTACCAGTCCAGGTGATAGGCAGAGTATCCCCAGTATTGAAATTTTGTCCCTCGGTGGGCGAAGTGATAACTAAAGAATGATTAGCCACGATTATATCAGTATCCGACATATCAAAATCAACAAATGGCGCTGGCCACTGCAGGACTCCCCATTGGAAGTCATTACTCACGGCTCCAGCTGGCACCTGCCAAGTGTAATGGCCGTCATTGGGTGTCCCCTCGGCTATATAATCCGGGGCACCCCAACCAGCACCAAAATGGGCTACCCAGCCTAGAGCAACATTTTCATAATCAGTACCACCACTCCATTGCAAATCTATACTCTCTCCAACATAAAGAGTCTCGCCACCGTTAGGATCAGTCACAGTAAAGTCCACGTCGCCGGGGGTAATAGTAAAAGTATGTTCGGGATAAGCACAAACTGTTCGAGGGGTATTACAAACACGGACCAGATGATTACCGCCAGGGTCATTAGGTATAGTCCAAGAATAACTGTTGGGGCTGATGGCATTAGCCCAAACGTCAATAATAATTGTGTAAGTGGCAAACCAATCGTCCGAGTAATCTAGGGCCACCTGATCTGGATAGCCCACCCCTAAATTAGTCCAGGTAATATCTTGGCTACTACCAACTTGATACTCTTCGTCGCTTTCACCGCCTGGCTCAGCTATTTCAAATCCCCAGGTTTCATAAGTTAATAAAGCGCCTTTAAACGCTGGCGTAATAGTGCTATCCGTTGTCAGCAGATAGGTAGCCAAATGTAACTCTGGTCCAGCGTCAGTGGCATTAATACAAAGACCGTTGTCAATGGTCACTGGGCTATAAGGCAGGCCATCGGCTTCACCAGTACCTATAGAATAACCAATAGTGGTGTCAACTGGTTCAAAAATATTCTCTTCGGTTAATTGAGCACAATAAATTGTATCATCCGTGCCATCCACTTCTCGGGAGATAGCTGCATAAGTGGTACCACTATCAGTCGGGAAATTGCCCCGCCGCCAGGAGATATAATTCGTTCCGCCGTGATTACCCTCAATTAAATCCATCAAGCCGTCGTTGTTAAAGTCAGCACTAGCTGTGTTGGTAGTGTTGCCGTTACTACCGGCAATCATTGAGGTAAAATGACCAGTACCGTTGTTAATATAAAGATGATTTTGTAACTCCGTTGCACCAACGTAGACATCAACATCGCCATCACCATCAATATCACTCACGCTGGTGCAGCCGGCCCATTCAGCCGCCCCACCTAAGGCATCTTCTTGAGTAAAATTGCCCGTACCATCGTTACGAAAAATATATCGACCATAATGAATTAAATCTAGGTCGCCATCACCATCAATGTCAGCGGAAATAATATCGGTATGCAAAGTGTCAGCCAGCGTCTCTTGGGTAAAAGTTGGTTCTGATCCGTCGCCATTATTCCACCAGAGATAAAGGTGCCAACCGCCCAGATTATATGAGTAAGTGATAACATCAACGTCGCCGTCCTGATCATAGTCACCGCTAGTCATATCATGACTAATATTATCATGAAACCGGTCATATTCCGTAAAGTTGCCCGTGCCGTCATTAAGCCACATTTTATCTTGATAGTCGCCATCATCACGGTCGCCCCGGCAAGGCATCAAGACATCAATAGTGCCGTCATCGTTAATATCAGTAGTAATGATTCGATAAGCATTACAAGTGCTAAACTCTAGTGTTTCGGTAAAATTACCCGCGCCATCATTCAGATAAAGAATGTTTTCATTGGGGTCACCAGGCGGTGCGCCGCCTTCATCAGTATGGCTGACGATTAAATCTTGGTCACCATCCCCATCAACATCAGCCGCGGCTGAGGCGATACAAAAAGGATAGCCCAAACTAAAATCAACGCTACTGGTAGTAAATGTTTCATCCTGATTATTAAGATAGAGATTTTGGCTGCCATTATTACAGAGGAAAAAATCTTGCCAACCATCATCGTTAAAGTCGGCGATAGTAATATCGTAGTTGGTATCGCCGCCAAGGCCACCTTGTTCGTAGTCAACCACATTGGAAAGATTAAAACTCAGACGAGTAGTCGAGATAATACCGGGGCTAGTAGTTAGAACATCCACATCGCCGTCCTGATTAAAATCAGCAAAATAGGCTTGGCTGGTCACCGGAAAACCTAAGGTAAGACTAGCATCAAGTAAGGTAAAACTACTAGCAAGACCTAGGCCTTTATAATTAGAATAAAAATAAAAATTATTATTATCGCCGATCAAAAGATCAATACTTTCATCACCAGTATAGTCAGCGGCGGCAATTGTGGCAGCCGACAGCACAGTATGAATCAAACTCGCCGGCGAAAAAGTGCCATCATTCTTGCCCAAATAAGTGTAAACTGCGTTGGAATCGTTGACTACTACATCTAGATCACCGTCACCATCCAGATCGGCCAGTAGAATATCTTGGGTGTTGCCAGTACCCAGGGCATTAGTCTCAATAAAATCATCATCCAAGGCAGTAGAGTTATTGATATAAATATGATTCTGTGGGCTAGCCCCATCATCACTACAGCCGACCACGACATCTAACCAGCCATCATCATTCATGTCGCCCAAAGCTAACCCTTGAATATAATCGTCATCATTTAGTGAAGTTGGGGAACCAAAAGTACCATTGCCATCAGCATTGTTGGAGATGACATATAAACCGCCGTCCGAACAACTAGCCACGAGGTCTAAATAACCGTCGTTATTTAAATCCCCCACTTCTACTTGATCCTCAATACAACCCAAGTCAAAAGTATCGCCGGCAGTATAGCCATCATCGCCATTATTCTTAAGAAAAACTTGGTTTTCCAAAAGCCAATCATCACTATTGAGCGCAATTAAGTCAATATCGCCATCATTATCAAAATCGCCATAGCCAATATCTGAGGTGCCACCACATTGGCCAGGGTTACCAATGCCTTCGCCCGAATCAGGAAAACCACCATCGCCGTCATTACGAAAAATTTCGCAGCCACCTTGCTTGGCTAAAATTACATCAGTGTCTTGGTCTAGATCAGCGTCTAGTAGCACGGCCCGATTAACAATATCTGAACCGAATTCTTCTAAACTATTTTGAAAATAAGCCCCACCGCTCTCAGTCAAAGTACCGGGTAGACGGTAAAGATTATTTTTTAAATCAAAATTAGTCCCTAGACCGGTGGTGCCGCCGCCCGGGTACCAGTTGTTAGCCGTACTTTGAAGCGGCTGGTCGCCCGAAGTGGTCAAAAGTCTGGTTTCGCTATAGTCAGAATATTTGCCGGTCTTATCAACGGCGCGAACCCGCCACCAATAATTATTATTCGAGTTCAAAGTTAAATTGTCTGGCAAGGTAAAAGAAGCCGTTTCGTCGCTGTCGTAATAATTACTCTGTGACCAACCAGCTGGGTCTTTGGTTTGATCAAAAGTCAGGGTCGAGATGTAAAACTGTTGGTAGTTATTAGTGATTTCCAGAATATATTTAATACCATCGCCAGCATCAGTGCTGCTAAATTCAAAAGTGGGGTTGAGTGACACGCCGGTGGCCGAGTTGTCTGGTGAAATTAAAGTTGGGGTGCTGGGCGGTGCGCCATAGGTATACTCAATACTCAAACCACTCAGGCTGGGGGTAACTGTACCATCGGTGGTAATCAAGATTGCCCGCCAGCGCAGATCAGAGCCACTGTGAGTAAAGGTATGAACTTCTCCGGGCGTAGCCGCTTCCCAGTTACTGCCGCCGTCAGCGGATAAATAATAAGTGATGTCGGTATTAATTGGTTTATCTTCGTCAGTCAGGGTCAGGAGGGCAGCAGCAATAGTTTCATCAGTAGTATCAATAGTAATTGACTGGGCCAAACTGTTGGCGAAATATTGATTGCTATCATTCTTCTTGGTTAGGCTAACTTTATAGGGAGTGCCTAATCTGGCAAAACCAACATAATAATTATCAAGGTCATCCAGCAGTCCAACAGTAGCATAGTCGCTAGCTTCATATTCAAGTGTAATATTTTCATCGCCGGCGGTGGCGTCGTCACTTTGCACCCAGTTAGCGCCATTCCAGTGGGTAAAACAAACACTACCATAGCTGCTACCGCCGCTCCGGCCCATAAAAATCACCCAGGGGTTATCTCCAGAGTCGAGATCTAAATTGGCAAAGTAACTACTGATAGCCGCAGGAACACAATTACTGTCCAAAGTGTCATAATCAGCTACCCCACCCATGCCAGTCCAGCTAGCTCCATCCCAGTGGGTAAAATAGACATGACCATTTTCTTGGGCAATAACATAAGGATAGTCATTAGTATCTAACTTTAATTGATGTTGTTGAACCGAACCAGCCACTGCCAGGGCCGGTTCGTCACCAGCCACCTCGGCCATACTTTCCCACTCCGCTCCGTCCCATTTAGTAAAATAAACATCCTCAGTATCGTCCTCATCAATAGTTTGAATCCAAGAAACAAAGGGATAGCCATTACTATCTACTTCTAAATGGGGAGCGGAAATAAAGTTAACATAAGTTGTGTTTAGACCGTCATACCAATTTGGTCCAGCTGCCTCCATAGTTGTCCAGCTGCCCGTGACCGTGTCCCAACGACGGAAGATTGGATTAACATCGCAAGTAGCAGCGATATATGGTATATCATTGTAGAGCTCAAGAGTGATGCCGTCGCATTCAACCATGCCGCCGGGTTTTAAAGTGTCATAGCCTGGGTCATCACCAGGCATCATTGCCCATTCGGAACCATCCCAGCGAGCATGATAGATTTCTTGGTCACCATCAACATCATCAGTCCAAACCACATGGGGTTTGCCAGTCGAATCAATTTGTAGAGAATCTTCATTAGTTAAGACGACAGATCTATCAATAAATTCAGTAATATGATCCGGGTTATCGCCTGTTAAACCATCCCAAGAAGCATCAACCGAATCCCAATAAACAAAAAAGGCATTAGATTCATGCTCTCCATATAGCGAGGTATCATTCCAATAGATGTAAGGGATGTCATTGATCCCATCATTATATATTTTTAAATAAGGACGGCCGTAAGTAGCAGCACCATGACCAGTCACTTCTTCCGGGTCTGCCCCGCCCATACCTACCCAATCATCCACGCCATTCCAACGGGCAAAATAAATACCCGCATCGGGTTGAACCCACACCACCCAAGGGTTGCCATCACTGTCTAGGGCCACGTCATAAGGACCAATATGGTTTTCAGCTGGATTACTGATAGTGTCATAACCGCCCACCGTGCCAACCATACCTGACCAGTAGCTTTCCGGAGCTTGTATCATGCCAGCATCAGTATCCCAGTTGACCGTAGAGTTAGCGTCTCGATAGTCCGTAGTTGAAAAATCTTCACTAAAAGTTGAAGAGCCGCTACCCAAAGTATCGAGCGGCCAGTAGCTCAAACTGCAAGTTAAGATCAAACCAAAAATAACCAGTGGAGTTATTAACCATTTGTTTTTCTGCGCTCTTTTAATTATTTTAGCCATGACTAATTAAAAAATATATAACAAAATAAATTCGCTACTAACCAACTTTAGTAATTGCTTATATTATAACATAAAAAGAGCCAAAAAATAACTCCTGACTCTTTCGGCTGTGGAAAAGAAATTGGTTTAAATTAAGCCAAAAATTGACTCTAAATACTTACCCAAACCCAAGTCTGTTTTAGGCTCCAAATTTAGCGGTTGCTGGCTTGCTGAACTAATCACTTTTTGTAGATCGCCACTATCTCCAGCAGTAAAAAGAAAACCATTAACTCCGTCTTGAATCATCTCTCCAATTCCCCCGATCGCCGCGCCAATCACCGGCAAACCGTAACTTAGACTTTCACTAATCACTCGAGGCGAATTTTCATAACACAACGACGGCACGACCAAAAAATCAGCACCGAGCAATTTATCAGCTAATCCTTGGTGATTAACCCAGCCACTAATCTTGAACCGAGGATTATTTCGCGTTAACTCTTTAACCTCATCCAGCGCTGTGCCATCACCAACAATATCTAGCTGCCAATCCTTACCATCGGCTGATCCCAGACCTTTCAAAGTTTCAATCAAAAAAATGATGCCCTTAGCTTTTTGTATTTGACCGACATAAAGTAACCGCCAGCCGCTCCCCTGTTTTGGCGGTCTAATGATAACGGCTGGTAAATTGGGCAACGGGTTAGTCAAAACTATTTTTTTGGCTTTGGTAAAAAATTCTCTCTGTTGATAAAAATCTAATAGCCATTTTGATGGTGATATAATCACCGACACCGAATTAAACAACCGCCGACAAACCAACTGATAAATTTTATTTAACCAACTGTCAGCTCGTTTTTCGTCGCCCTTGATTAATAAACCAGACGGCACCGCCAATTGAACATCATGCACGGTCTGAAAATATTTTTTAATCCCCGATTTTTTAATAGCTAACGGGATTAAGTAGCCTAAACCTTTTAAATTATGCCCCAAAACTAAATCCGGTTGTTCATTCCTTAAAATTTCCTTAATTACAAAATAACTATGCCAGTTAAAAATATCAATCAAATGCCACGGATAACGTAGCCACTTGGGCTGACGGTTAATATTAATAAAAGAAAATAAATTTAACGGATAGAAACGATAAACCTTGATCTCATTGACGACTTCAATTTGGGGTTTTAAAGATTGCCGACCCCGCCACGGACCATTGGTAATGACAAAAACATCGTGGTTAAGGTTTTTTAAACCAGCCACAATTGTTTCGGTCACCCGCTCAGCGCCACCCCGATTATATGGCGAGTATAAACTATTGAGAACGGCTATCTTCATAAATGGCGATAAACTTCGTCGATTCTTTTGGCGATGCTTTGCCAATTATATCTTTCTTTAACTTTAGCCAAACCCGCTTGACCAAAACGATCAGCCAACTCGGGATTATCTAAAATTTTCATAATTTTCTCTTTTAGATCTTCAACGTTTTGGGGCTCGGTTAACAGACCATTAACACCATCATCAACCACGCTGCGTACACCAGCCAAATTAGAAGCAATCACCGGCTTGCCGCAAGCCATCGCCTCCACTAGCACTAAACCAAAAGCTTCGGACTTATCAATTGATGGCAGAACAAACAGGTCGCTGAGATTATAATGTTTAACCAAATCTTCATCATTCACATAACCAACAAAATTAACTTGATCACGGATATTAAAATCAACGGCGAGCTGCTCATAATCTTTCTTTAAATTACCTCGCCCAACAACTAATAATTTGATATTCTGATCCTTAATTTGACTCAACACTTCAAGTAAAAAACTCAGACCCTTAAAATAGTGGGCTGAATCAAGCGCCGCCACGAATAAAATCACTTTTTGTTCAGTAGTGATCTGATATTTTTCTAATAAATTTTTATCTTTGGCAGCTGGCTTAAATTGCTTTAGATCTACTCCCAGCGGAATTTCGATAAATTTATCAGGATATTTATTAGCTAATTCTTTGATATTTGAACTTTGGATATAATCCGAAGAAGTAACTATCACTTTATCAGCCACCTTGATTATTTGTGGTAATAAATATCGGCCATGCCAATAAAAATATCTTGCCAACAGTCCCTGGCCAACAACATCCATATGATAAGTCAGAACTAGCTTGGTATTCTTGGGTCGCAGTTTTTTCAGCCAATAGAGCGGCCAAGCCGTGCCAAAAAAAGGGCAATGGAGATGAATAATATCAAAATGGCGTAACTGCCATAATAATTGAGGCAAATAAGCCGCCTGGCCATGACTTAGCCAAGGCACAAAACTCTTGAGCTGAAAATTCATATAGGGCATCTCCCGCTCTTTATAGTGTGGCACCACGACCGTAATCTTATGACCTAATTTAGCCAATTCTAAACTATAATGGAGGGCCACGTTGCCCATTCCACCTTTATAGGGCGGAAAACTGCAAACCACTTGAGCGATTTTCATAAAGTTAACTTACCAAAAAATCAGCCTTCTGACTACTTGCCAATATAGATTAAATATCGGATTAGCCACTTTAAGCGCTAAATTATTAACCTCTTGAAATTTAATTTCCCCGGTTAAATATTTTACTATCTCCCTATCTTTAACCTGCCGCAGCTGAGAGATTTTCTTTTTGCGCCTAATTAAATATGACCAGCTGCTCGGCTTTAAGAACCAACCATATACTCGCATTTTCTCAATCAAAAACCCTCGAAGTAAAGCAAAAAATAGCAAACCCAATTCCATTATTATTAAAGCTGGTAAAATTAAAATTCCAGTTGCTAGTTTATAATTAGTTAACAAACAAATAAACCGGTTATGTTCCATCCAATAATACTGCTGAATACTTTTACTAAATTGGTACTTGTGGTAAACCACCGATAACGGCGCCAAGTAAATTTGATAACCAGCCAAACGCAGCCGCCAGCTTAGATCTAAGTCATCATGATACATCCAAAATTCTTCATCAAACAAGCCAACTTTATCTAAGGCTTCTTTTTTAAGCAAGACCGCCGCGCCGGAGAAATAAGTAATTTCGCTAGCCATCGGCTCGCCTCGCTTTCGCTCCGGCGAAGCGGACCATCGGCTCCTGCCCTGAGCGAAGCCGAAGGGATCGGCCATCGGCCATTTTTGATAACCACCAGCTGAATAACCAAAACCTAAATAATGCAAACTATTACCCACACTATTAATTTTCTCCTTCTCTGGCCAAAGCATCAACCGTGATTGAATCGCTCCCCAATTTGGCGCTTGGTCAGCAGTTCTAGTTAATTCGCTTAGCCAATTTTCTTCGACTACTGTATCCAAATTTAACAAAACGAAATATTCAAAACCTTGGGTGATTGCTCTTTTAATACCATCGTTATTGCCCTTGCACCAACCGTCATTTTCTTTATTAGTGATCACCTCGGCCTCCGGCGCATTAGTGGCTAAATAGTTCACTGTCTTGGCGGTGGCCTCATTATCAACGATAAAAATTTTGGAAGTACCAATAAAATCTTGTCGCCGCAAGCTAGCTAAACAATCTGCCAAATATTGCTCAGCGTAATCACGGTAATTAACCAGAATAATTGCAACCTTATTTATCATAATCAAAAAAAGGAGTTATTCCAATTTGTTTTCTTGCCCTTCGACTCCGCTTAGGGCAGGTTTTATTGCTTTCTTGTTTTCTTGATCAAGCGCCACATGACGAGTAATTTTAGTTATCTGATGCTCAAGCCGCTCTAGCCGAACCAAGATTCTAAAAACCAAATAAAACAAAGCTAAAACTGAAATATAAACCAATAGATCAGCGCCCCGGCTCACCCCAACTTGAGCCGCCAAGAGATCAGTTGTCTGGGGCAAAACTACCGCCACGCCAACTAATAACCAAAAGACTAACCAAGTTATCAACTCTTTGACCGTGATCTCTCGACGATAGAAACGGCTGATCACTCGATAAACAACGAACAGGATAAAAACGATGAGAAATAATTTAATCAACATATTATTTTAATATCTTCTTAAGAATTAAATCTTTTAAAATTTTCCAGCCGGCCCCAAACCCTTGGCCATACCGATGGTAAATAATATCCACCGGCACTTCTTGATACCGCAGCCGATTTTTTCTCACCTGGGCCAAAATCTCCGAAGCATGAGCCATCTCATCATGAGTAATATTAATCAGTCGGGCGGCCTTAGCCGATAGCGCTCGCAGACCATTATGAGCATCAGACAACTTAACACCAGTAAATAACCAATTAAACAAAATCGCCGGTTTAAGAATCAACCATTTTTTAGTCCAAGGTACTCGGCTATTACCCAAAAAGCGTGAACCAAAAACTATATCGGCTCTACCTTCGACAATCGGTTCTATTAATCTAGCGATTTCCGCTACTTGATGCTGACCATCCGCATCAAAATGAATAATAATATCAGCACCATTTTTTAAAGCGTACTCATCACCAGTCTGCAGTGCCGCCCCTTGGCCACGATTAATCAAATGGTTTAAAACCACCAATCCCCGGCCGGCAGCAACTTGAGTGGTATTATCTACCGAACCGTCATCGACAACTACTACATTTTGATATTGATTTTTGAGTTGATCTAAACTATTGCCTAGTCGTGATTCTTCATTCCAAGCCGGCACAACAACAAAAATTTTCATAAATTTATTTCTGGTCTGATTGAAAGTCAGCTCGTTCTAGAGTCAGCAACCCTTTATGAGCTTTAGTATAATCAATCGTCTTTTGTAAACCATCTTCTAACCTAACCACCGGCAGCCAGCCCAATTTTTCCTTAGCCAAGGTGATATCCGGCAAACCCAACGGAGTCATAAAAAGTAATGGATCTTTAAAAACAATCTGGGATTTTGACCCGGTCATCTTAATAATCGATTGAGCAATATCATAGAGCCGATAATCTTCTTCTGAACCAAGATTAATCGGGCCGCTTTCCTCAGACTCCATTAATTTGATAGCGCCATCTAAGATATCAGAAATATAACAAAGTGAACGTGAAAAAGTCTGATCACCATAAATTACTAAATCTCTATTTTCCAGAGCATCAACAATAAAATCAGGCAACATCTGGCCATCAAAAAGTTTCATCCGCGGCCCATAAGCAGTAAAAATCCGCGCAATCTTGGCATCTAGGTTATAAACCTGACGATAGGTCGCCACAATCGCTTCGGCAAATCGCTTACCTTCATCATAACAGGCGCGGGGCGACAGGAAATCGACTTGCCCAAGATAGTCTTCTCTAAACTGAGAACCATCAACTGGCCGTGGGCCATAAACCACCGAAGAAGAAAAATGTAGAAACCTGGCCTTAAATTTTAAGGCTATCTCTAGAGCATTCTTAGTACCAATGGCATTGGTATCGACAGTTTGAATTTTGTATTTCTCAAAATCCTTAGCCGACGTTGGGCAAGCTAAGTTATAAACTTGAGCAATACCGCGGGCCTTAATTTTGAATTTTCGCAATTCGGGTAACGACTCTAAATCAATCGGCTGGCTAATATCATGCTTAATAAATTCAAAATTAGGGTTCCGAAGTAAATGGTCAATGTTCTCTTGAGCTCCAGAAATAAAATCGTCCAAAGCAATCACGTGGTGATGCTCGACTAAATAATCGCAGAGATGAGAGCCCATAAAACCAGCTCCGCCAATTACCAAAATATTTTTTCGCTCGATAACCATATCCTTTTTAAAATTAAGAATTAAAAACTAAGAATTAACAACTAGCTTCTTGACACCACTATAAGTTATTAATTCTTAATTATTAATCGTTTGAATGTCCAATAACGGTGCACCAAAAAGCTCCAAGCTAAAGAAATTGCAATGCCCACCATTTTAGCTAATAGATCATAGAATCCGAAGTGTTCAACCAAAATATACAAGGTTGATTCCACAATTGCCAAAGCCACCAAACTAACTACCAAAAACTTGCCATACTGACGGTAAAATCTTCCCGGTTCACGATTTTCAAAGGTCCAAAATTTGTTAACCCAGAAACTAAAAAAATTAGCAACTAAGAAAGATATAATGTTAGCGACCAGGTAATTTTTGGCCCAAAATGGCCAAATTCTAGTTAAACTGATATACACTGAAAAATCAACCCCTGTATTAAGTAAACCAATTAGACAGAATTTGGTCAATTGTTTGAAAGTACTAGTATTGATCAGGCTATTCATCTCTATTCAATTATAGCTAATTTTAGACCAAAATTATAGCTGGGACCAAAAACGGAAAACTCTTTCTCAACTTGACCTAGATAATCGAAAATCTTAACTGCTCGTCCAGTCCGTCGCTGACTTAAAACTAGATCTGCCCAACCATCTTTATCATAATCACCAACGGCCAAATTAGCGCCGCCTAAAAACTGCTGATCGTAAGCCAAAAATTCTTTTTTTAGATTACCAGCGTTATCAAAAATCTTTACCCAAGGAGCTGATTGACCAGCCGGAACAGTAACAATTTCCACCCGCTGATTAGCATCAACGTCACCGGCCGCAATTTTGACTCCGCCCAAAAAACTTCGATCATAGGCAAAAAACTGAGCCAAGACTTTACCGGTGGCATCAAAAATCCGAACATGCGGTCCACCACCAATATTAGCCGCGGTAATTATTTCTTTACTGCCATCTAGGTTAATATCACCAACCGCGAGGTTAACGCCACTAGTCATTTTTTTATCATAGGCCAAAAATTCTTTTTTTAGATTACCAGCGTTATCAAAAATCTTCACCCAGGGCGCCAAGTCGCTAGCTGGAGCGGTAACAATTTCTACCCGCTGATCAGCATCAACATCACCGGCAACCACATTTACTCCGCCCAAAAAATTTCGATCATAGGCAAAAAACTGAGCTAAGACTTTGCCATTAACATCAAAAATCCGAACATGCGGTCCACCACCAATATTAGCCGCGGTAATGATTTCTTTGACACCATCAAGGTTGACATCGCCGACCGCTAAGTTAACCCCGCCACGAAAAGATTGCTGATAAGCCAAAAATTCTTTTTCTAGGACACCGCTTTGATTATAAACCTGGACCATTGGTTCATAACCGGTCGTCGGGGCAACGATCAATTTACTATCTAGACTAAAAGTAGGTTGACTATTAACTAACGGCGGCTGGACAACCGTCTCTTTTCTATTCTTATTATATTCAATCGCCGCCCAAACCGCTTTACCAACATTTAACCGACCAGCACCAATTCGCCCATTTTTAAAAACCGGGTTAAGTTGATCAATATTATCAGTGTTATCAGTTAGTAAATCAAGAACTTCTGTCGGGGTAAATTCTTTATTTATTGACTTGAGTAAGGCCGCCGCACCTGAAACCAGTGGCGCCGCTAATGAGGTCCCCTCCCAACCACCACCATAGTATTGATTAAAATCTTTATTATTAGGTATATAAATCTGAGTCGAATAGATCTCTTGACCAGGGGCGGATAGGTCTAAGCACTTTGAACCATAATTAGAAAATGTTGATCGATAGTCTCGTTCATCGGTCGATCCGACACCAACCACCATCTTTTTGCCAGCTAAAGTTTTATAACAGACCGGATAAAACGGCGTAACATCCAGATCTAAACCACCGGCCAACGGCGCATTGCCAGAAGCAGCAACCACAACTACACCAGCCCGATGAGCTCGTTCGATGGCCGCCTGCAGATCAGAATAAGGAAAATTGCCTTGAAAACTCAAATTTAAAACATCAGCACCATTGTTAATCGCATAATCAATAGCCTCAACTGTCGGACCGATTGAAGCCATTCCATTATTATCCAAAACCTTTAAAGACATTATCTTGCTCTTCCAGGTCACGCCAGTTATCCCCCAGAGATTATCACCTTGGGCGGCGATCAAACCAGCAATCAGCGTACCATGGTTTGCCCCTTCAAAAGAATAATCCTTGGAAAAATCAACCCAAGGCTGGTTGTTCTTATCAACAAAGTTCCAACCGTAAATGTCATCGGCATAACCATTATTATCATTATCAATACCATCGCCATCAACCTCATCATAATTAATCCAAATATTACCGCTGAGATCAGGGTGATCAATATCAACACCCGTATCCAAAACGGCCACAATCACCTCTTCTGAACCAACTGTATAGTCCCAAGCTTGCGGTAAATTGATCTTCTCAACGTACCACTGCAAAAAATAATCAGGATCGTTGGGTCTCAGCGCTGCCGCCGGGGACAAAAAAATAACCAAATTAAAAGTAATAATTAAAAAAGAGATTAAAAACTGGCTTTTTCTCTTGCTAAAACGCATCGATTCATTTTTAAGATTAATGACTCTATTTTACACTAAATAGAGTCAAAAGTAAACCAGATTTTACTTAAAAAAAACCCGACTCTGACGAATCGGGTAGATCCTTAAGCACCAAGAAGCTGGGCTTTATCAAAAGCCGCTTTGATGCCTTCTTTGAGGCAAGCGGCCAAGCCGCGACGGTCAAAGACATAAAGGGCCTCAACCGTTGTTCCGCCGGGCGAGGTGACTTCATCACGAAGCTGGGCCAAATGTTTTTCCGGCGCCAATTCAGCTAGTGCCAAAGCGCCTTTGAAAGTTTGGATCACCAACTCGCGCACCCGGCTCCAGGGAAAGCCGAGCATGACTGCCCCATCGATGACTGATTCAACGATTTGGCAGACATAGGCTGGTCCGGAACCGAAGACGGCAGTGGCAACATCAATCAGCTTTTCCTTCTGGACTTCGCACTCTTTGCCCCACAAAGCAAAGATTTGGCGCGCCAATTTAAGCTGTTCTTGGGTCACCTCGGCTGAACGCAACCAAACCGTCACGCCCTGACCGATTCGCGCTGGCGTATTAGGCATTGAACGGATGATCCGTTGATGCTCAAAACCAGCTTGCAGCGACTGCAATTTAATACCGGCCGCGATAGAGATCACTAAAGTTTCCGCCGAAATCCGGCCCCGCAGTTGTGGGTAGAGATCAGGCACGTTTTGCGGCTTAACAGCTACGATGATCACTTGAACCGTTGCCAGATACTCGCGGCTGCCCACCACCACCTCGACTTTGGGCAAAAAGATATTGGCTAGCGCCTGCTGCTGTTTGCGGTTTTTAACCGCCAAAATCACCCGACCAGCCCAGCCGTTCTGGGACAAAATTTGGGTAATCGCTTTGCCCATATTGCCGCCGCCGATGATCAGAACATTAATCGCTGACTGTTTTTTGGAAGCCATGGCCTCTCTCCTTTGGTTGGTGTTAAGGAACGAAAAATCAGCCTTGATTGGCTGATTGCTGATCCTTATTCACCAAAAAGGGAAAAATTAAATATAAGACCAACCAACAGCCAACCAAGTTAGCTTAGGTGGTCGAGTCAAAAAATTATTTTTTAAATAAATTAAAATCATAAATTAATAAATTAAAAAACCGGCTATTCCAGAGCCGGCTACCCAAAATCTAAACTGACACCATTAGGTGCTTTGGGTAACCGTTAATTTTGGGGGTAATATTTGTCTCATACTCTTTAGATAATAGCAAACTAAGTGGAACTAGTCAATAAATCAATCTCTCTGGCCCACTGGCTAACTTTTCGGGTCGCTGACTCAACACCTTCCTTCAACGGCTCATCAAAATCAATCTGACCGAGGATAATATTACCAACCAGCCGTTTTTTAAGATTTTCTAATGTTTTCCGCGGACTACCGCCGTGGCAACACCAAAGAGCAATCTTTTTATTTTCTAACTTAATCTGCGCCAAAAAACTGCTTACCACCGGCGAATAAGTATAAGACCAAACCGGCGTACCCAAAAATATTAAATCATAATCTAGCGGATTCTTGTCTAATGGCAACAACTCTGGCTTTTCCTTTAAAACCACCTGCTTGCCGCCCCAAAAATATTTTAGAAAACCTTCTTGAGCGATCTCTTTTTTGGGCTTTAATTTTAAAACATCAGCCCCAATACAGGTAGCAATAGTTTGGGCAATAAAACGAGTATTGCCGGTCAAAGAATAAAAAACAACTATTTTTTTCATTTATCGATATTTTACTGAGTAGACTGACTAGTTGGACACTCACCCGTCAAATATCCCCAATTAATATAGGTCGCGCTGCCCACACTACGCTGGCCAGTCGGGCCATAGAACTGACACAGAAAACAAGGATTATTATAAGTTAAATTAGTAATCATTTCTTGACCGCTCGATGAAATAATCTTGTAATAATTACAGACTAACTCTTGGGGCAAAGTACTACAGTCCAAAAATCGACCCTGCGTATCGGGCGTAACATACTGGGGATTACAAGCATTCAAACTGCCTAAAGTACCTAGATCTAGCTCTAGACCTAGAGACTGATTAATATCATTGGTAATCACTGGCCCGGGATTATTAGCCACAGAATTGCGCCAAAGCCAAAAAACAAAAACCGCCGCTAGAATCAAGATCACTACAATGATAACTAAACGTTTTTCCATATATTTTGATATTAATCTAAGTTTATTATAGCACTTCTAGCCTAAATAATGCCAATTCCCTACTTATCTATCCCGGTTATTCTGCTACAAATTGCCTCAATATCCGAAACAACTCCCATCGTATTTTTAAAAACTTCTCTGGCGGTATATCTTCTAACAACCAAACCTAAACTACACAAATATTTTTCTCGTTCTCTGTCTTTTTTATAAACCACTGGGTCATCGTGATACTGACCGTCAACTTCGATCACCAGTTTTAATTCTGGGCAATAAAAATCAACCACGTAATTGCCGATCCCTTGCTGTCTTCTAAATTTATATCCTAGCTGCCGATTGTTTATCTTATACCACAATTTGTTCTCGACTTTAGTGGAACTGTGACGTAGTTTAGAACGTAAATTTTTAAATTTTTTTCTATTAAATGTCTGACCCATAACTTAGATATTCATCTCCAGCACCCCACCCTGTCCCTCCCCTTAGCAGGGGAGAATGCGTCTCCTCCCCTGCTAAGGGGAGGGACAGGGTGGGGTGCTGGAGATCGTTTTGAAAATACAAAAATAGAGTCTATCTCAACTCTACTATCTTAAAGATTAAATTTTTCTAAAGTTTCACCACCTGGCGCTGCCGTTTGGTGAATTGAATATATTCGCTGTAGCCGACTGCCTTAGCCAGAGCCAAGGCTTGGTCAAAATATCGCCCAATCCGATCTGGGCTGTGCGCATCCGAGCCAAAAGTAATCGGCACCCCGGCTTTAAATAGCGCAATTAAAAATCCTTTACTCGGATAAATCTCCTGACACGGCGCTTCCAACCCGCTGGAATTAATCTCAACCACTACCCCGGTTTCTTTAAACACTTTAGCGGTTTGGTTAAATACGTCAGTCAAATCACCCTTGGGTTTGGGCGCATATTTTTTAATCAAATCCGGATGAGCCATAATATCAAACAGCCCGGTCCGCGCTGCGTCTTGCAGTAATTGGTGATAAGTTTGAAACAATTTATCCGGATCCAAGAGAGCAATTTTATCCCGTTCATAATAATAATGCCCGTTATCAAGATAATTTTTCTCATCATCGCACTGCCAATTACCAATATAGTGAATCGCGCCCAAAATATAATCCAGCTCAGACAAATATGGCTCGAGTATTTTCACCACTTGGGAATGATAATCGGGCAAATAATCCACTTCCATCCCCCATTTGATACTGAGCTTGCTTGTTTGTCTAGTTTGTTTAACTTTTTCCAAAATCTGCGATATCTCGCTAGCTTTACCCGACCACTCTGGCTCATCAAAAGAAAAATGATCAGAAAACCCAATTTCCGTCATTCCTTTTTCTTTAGCTCCGACCACCATTTCAAGGTGACTATTGTAACCATCGGAAAAAGTGGTGTGCATGTGATAATCAGCAAGCATACTTATTTTTTTAAACTACACTTCGACAATTTTTGCTCCCACATTTGCATTTCATACCTTTAATAGTACTATATTCTTGAAAATAATTTCCGGTTATTTCTTCGCCTTTTCTAATCTTTTTAACTGCCACATCGCAAAAATTCTTAACATGCGTATTGGGATCACAAGAATGATTAATAAATCTTTCTGGCGACCGCAAAATAGCATATTTACCACGACCCAAACAAATTGTGTGCTCTTTTTGCCAAGTTGAGAGATTATTTCTTTGTTGCTTAGAAACTATCCTATTTAAATTCCATCGTAAAATCACTTCCCCCTTTTTGTACTCTCGCGCGGCAAATACTCCTCGCCCACTAATTTTTGATTTTTTAACTATCACATCAGACATATTTTTTCTTAACTCAAGTCCCTGGTTAATCACCATCTGCCCTCTCACTATTTTGAAATATATTTTTTCTTTATCTCCCTAGCTAAACCATGAATAACTCCAAACATTAAACCCCAAAACAATGGCGCGACCACTAAACCTACTATAGCAAAACTATAAGCTACCGCCGCCCTTCCCATCCCTATAATACCAAACAAACGTGCTACCGGCACAAATATAATAAGGGGAGGGCCAAATATCACCCAACCATAAATATGATCTATGGCATCGGGATCTCCACCTGTAAGCATAACAATAACCAAAGGAAGGATATATCCCAAGGTGAATGCACCCCTTGATATCCATTTTGATTTGATCCTATTTACCCCATAAAGAGACAAAATAAAAACAGTTACTGGCACGGTTAGCATCTCAAAAATCGCAATCGGCCAATAGATATCGTCCAACCAAGATCCCCGTTCAGGAAAATAAAAATAGGTTGCAAACGGCAGAGCAAAAAGTAAAATTTGGATAATGCCTATAACTACAAAAAAAATAACAACTTGTTTTTTACTTAGATAATCCAAAATGTTCATATTTTAAAAAATTATTACAGCACCTTCCTCAAAAACTTCCCAGTATAACCCTGCGTATCCTTAGCCAATTGTTCGGGTGTGCCAATGGCAATCACTTTGCCGCCCTTGTCACCGCCCTCGGGTCCCAAATCAATAATCCAATCAGCGCATTTGATGACTTCTAAATTATGCTCAATAACCATCACCGTATTGCCTTTATCAACCAACCGATTCAAAATACCCAGCAAGCGCTCAACATCGGCAAAATGCAAACCAGTGGTGGGCTCGTCTAGTATATATAGCGTACGCCCGGTGTCGCGTTTTGACAACTCCGCGGTTAGTTTGATCCGCTGGGCTTCGCCGCCCGAAAGCGTGGTAGCGGATTGACCAAGCTTGATATAACCTAGGCCGACGTCCATCAATGTCTGCAGTTTATTATGAATCCGCGGAATGGGTGCAAAAAACTGCCAAGCCTCTTCCACGGTCATGTCTAGCACTTGAGCGATATTTTTGTCTTTGTAGATCACCTGCAGCGTTTCCTCATTATAGCGCTGGCCGTGGCACTGCTCGCAAGTGACATAAACATCAGGCAAAAAATGCATTTCGATTTTAATCAAACCGTCGCCGGAACAGTTGCCGCAACGACCGCCTTCAACATTAAAACTAAATCGACCCGGACCATAGCCGCGGATCTTAGCTTCTTTGGTCTGGCTAAATAAATCGCGGATATGAGTAAACACGCCGGTGTAGGTGGCGGGATTACTGCGCGGCGTCCGACCGATCGGCGATTGGTCAATAATAATCACCTTATCAACGTAACCAAAATTTTCAATCTGGCGATGAGCACCCGGCGTGACTTTAGCGCCGTAGAGTTTTTTGGCTAAGGCTGGATATAGCGTATCGGAGACTAAAGAAGATTTGCCTGAACCAGACACGCCAGTCACCACCGTCAAGACTTCCACCGGAAAATCAACGTTAATTTTTTTCAAATTATTATGCTCGGCACCTAAGAGACTAATAAATCCCCGCGGCTTGCGCCGCTTAGCTGGGATGGGAATCTTTTTCCGACCAGAAAGATATTGGCCGGTGAGCGATTTTTTGTCCGCCAAAATTTGTTTGGGTGTGCCTTGGCTGACAATATGACCACCATGCACCCCGGCCCCGGGTCCAATATCAATCACTTGATCAGCTGCCAAAATGGTTTCGGCGTCGTGCTCCACCACAATCACGGTATTGCCCAAATCGCGCAAACCGTACAGAGTTTTGATTAATTTTTGATTATCGCGCTGGTGCAGGCCGATCGACGGTTCGTCAAGAATGTACATTACCCCGCGCAGCTCCGAGCCGATCTGCGTCGCTAGCCTGATCCGCTGGGCCTCGCCACCCGAAAGTGTGCTGCCCCGCCGTGACAGATTAAGATAATCTAAACCCACGTCGAGCAAAAACCCGCAGCGACTGTTAACTTCCTTAAGAATTAATTTACCGATTTCGTGCTGGGTTTTATTAAGCTTTAAATCAGCTAAAAATTGGGCTAGTTCGCTGATCGGCATCTGGCTAAGCTGGTGAATATTCTGCTGACCTAAAGTCACGGCTAAACTCTCGGGCTTAAGCCGCTGGCCCTGGCAGGCGGTACAAGGTTTCTCGATCATATAACGTTCCATTTCCTGCCGCCGCATTTCTGATTCGGTTTGTTTATAAAGCCGCTCCAGACGCGGAATAATTCCTTTCCAAGTACCAGTCCACTCCCAATAACTATCACTACTCCGCGAATCAAACCGCCAGTCGATTTCATCTTCCGTACCAAACATTATAATATCGATTGCTTTTTTTGGTAGCCGCTCGGCGGCCACGTCCAGACTAAAATGATATTTCTGGGCCAACTTTTCCAGCATCTGACCAAAATAACCCTCCACATTATAACCCTGGGGTTTGATCGCCCCTTCGCTTAGGCTCAAAGTTTTGTCCGAAATAATTAAATCAGGATCAAATTTCTGAATAAACCCTAGGCCGTGGCAAATCGGGCAAGCGCCAAACGGCGAATTAAAAGAGAAAAGACGCGGCTCGAGTTTATCTAGATTGATACCACAATCCGGACAAGCTAAATGCTGGGAATAAATTTTTTCTTCCACTTTGGGCCGGTTAACATTATGAGCCGCTGCTGTTTTAGTAATCAGAACTAAGACCAAACCACTAGCTAGTTTAAGCGCCGTCTCGACCGCACTCTGCAGCCGGCTTTTGTTAGCCGAATCAGCAGTTAGCTTATCGACCACCACCTCAATATTATGCGGCGCGTAGCGTTCAATGGTTTTTTTGCCTTCGCCTAAATAATCAGTCACCTCGCCCTCCACGCCGTCCACCCGAACTTTGACGTAGCCTTGGGTGTTAAAAGTATTAAACAGCTGTTCGTAATTACCCTTCTTGCCCCGAACCACTGGCGAGAGGACCTCCACTTTACGACCGTTAAACTCACTCAACAAAGTTTTGGTGATTTGCTCGGCATCCTGCGAAGAAATCTCCTGGCCGCATAACGGACAGTGCGGCGTGCCAATCCGGGCGTAGAGCAACCGCAAATAATCATAAATCTCCGTCACTGTGCCGACGGTCGACCGCGGATTATGCGAAATGCTTTTTTGTTCAATCGAAATGGCCGGCGAGAGCCCCTTGATACTATCAACATCCGGCTTGCCCATGATACCCAAAAACTGCCGAGCATAGCTGGACAAACTCTCCACATAGCGCCGCTGGCCTTCAGCATAGATTGTATCAAAAGCTAAAGTGCTTTTACCCGAACCAGATAAGCCGGTAATCACAATCATTTTGTTAATCGGTAAATCAACATTAATGTTTTTAAGGTTGTGCTCACGTGCCCCGCGGACTTGAATGTATTCTGGTTGGGTCATATTTAAATTATTCTTTTTTAAGTTGTTTAATCTTCTCTCGCAGCTCGATCGCCCGTTCGAAATCTAGCTCTTCGGCCGCGGCTTGCATCGCTAATTCCAATTCAACAATCAGCTGTTCCCGATCTAATTCTTTACCTTGGAGATCGGGCAGAATCACTTCTTCCTGGATTTTAATTTCTTTAATAATCGACTGCGGGGTAATGCCGTGTTTCTGATTATATTCTTGTTGAATCAACCGCCGACGGTTAGTTTCGTCAATTGCTTCCTTGATCGAGCCGGTCTCTTGATCAGCGTACATAATCACGCGAGAATTAACATTACGCGCCGCCCGACCAATAGTTTGAATCAAGCTGCGAGCGTTGCGCAAAAAACCTTCTTGATCGGCGTCAAGAATCGCCACCAGAGCCACTTCGGGAATATCTAGTCCTTCGCGAAGTAGATTAATACCAACCAAAACATCAAACTTACCTAAACGCAGATCCTGAATAATTTTGGTCCGCTCCATCGTATCAATTTCGCTGTGCATGTAGCGGGCTTTAATTTTTTGCTCCAACAGATAGCTGGTTAGATCTTCAGCCAAACGTTTGGTCAAAGTGGTGACTAAAACACGATAACCCTGATCAACGGTTTTGTTGATTTCTGCTTGCACATCCTGCACCTGCCCGGTTGCTGGTTTAATAATAATTTCTGGGTCCACCAAGCCAGTCGGCCGAATAATTTGCTCAACTACTTGGCCAGAATTTTGAAATTCATAATCAGCTGGCGTCGCGGAAACATAGATTACCTTATTCAAATACTTTTCAAACTCATCAAAAGTCAGTGGTCGGTTGTCATAAGCCGATGGCAAACGAAAACCATGATCAATCAGATTAGCCTTACGCGAACGATCACCGCCGTACATCCCGTGCACTTGAGGCAAGCTAACATGACTTTCATCGATTACCAATAACCAATCACCCTTGGATTTAAAATAATCTATCAAAGTATAGGGTTGCTCGCCTGGCTGCCGACCGTCAAAATGTCGCGAATAGTTTTCAATGCCCTTGCAATAGCCTAGCTCCTGGATCATTTCCAAATCATAATTAGTCCGTTTTTCCAGCCGATAAGCCTCAATTTGACCCAACTGAGGCAAACGCTCTTTAAGCTCTTGGCGGATATCTCGCAGCGCCTGATCACGACCTGTTTCCGAAATGACAAAATGTCGCGCTGGGAAAATCCAAATATTGCGCAGTTCGCCGATTTTTTTAAACGAAATCGCTGTTAGCTCCGTAATCTTGATCAGCCGACTTTCATCAAACTCTAAACGCCAGACCGCCGTACTCGAAGCGGCCACCAGCTCAACAATACTGCCACGCACCCGAAAACTACCACCTTTTAAACGGGCATCGTGGTTCTCGTACTGAATACTAACCAACATCTCAACTAATTCACGCGGGGTTAATTTCTGACCGACTTTGAGTTCAAACGCGCTGGCTTTAAAATTATCCGGCTTGCCCAAACCGTAGATACAGGAAACCGAAGAGATAACGATCACATCATCTCGTGACATCAAACTGGCCGTTGCTTCTAATCGTAGCTGCTCAATTTTTTCATTGATTTGAACATCTTTCTCAATGTAAGTGTCGGTAATCGGCAGATAGCTCTCCGGCTGATAATAATCATAATAAGAAACAAAAAAACAAACCTTATTATCAGGAAAAAAAGCCCGAAACTCATTATAGAGCTGGGCGGCCAAAGTTTTATTGTGCGACAAAACTAGAGTCGGCCGGTTGATCTTGTTGATCACGTTAGCCACGGTAAAAGTTTTGCCCGATCCGGTGACACCTAAAAGCGTCTGCTGACCATACTTTTTATAGCCAGAAATTAAATCCTTGATCGCTTTAGGTTGATCACCCTTAGGCTCAAATTTGGTTTGTAGATTAAACATATTCTTAAAGTATAGAGTATGAAGTATAGAGTATAGAGGGAAATTGTGCCCCACGAACGTGGAATTAAGCCCTTTATACTTCATACTCTATACTGCATACTAAAATAGGGCACCGGTATTTAGAGCCATACCCGCGCTCGGACCAAAATTAGATTGTTCAGTCATTTTACTACAGCTATTTAACTTAGTCAAAACCATCTTTACAGCCTTGGTTAAATAGGCTAAAATTCTTTGTGCGGACCTGAAGTCGATACCCTTGCATTACTCAAAGTTAGGGGTTCATCCCTTCAGGCCGCTTAAAAAACCCGCTAGTTAGCGGATTTTTTAGTCTAAATTTATTCTCTAATAACTTCCAAGTAGCGTCGCGCTACCGCAATACTAGTTGGGTTTTGTTTGATCGCTCCAACTAACCGCGAATCCAAACCTTGCTTCTTAACTAAGGCTTCAATTTGCGGCGTTTGAGCCTCAACCTCAGCGTCAGTAGCGGCAGTAATCCTAGGCTCAACCTTAGATAGGCTATCACCCAAAAATAAAACGCCGATTTCTTCTTTAAAATCGGGAAATTTATCAGCAATCAGGCGACAAATCTCGGCGCATTGATCGCTGGCGGCAAAAGCTAAATTATATTCTTGATCAGACTCTTTTACCCGATCTCGCGCTTCACCTAGTTCATAGTGTAAACCAGCACAGCGAGCCACATACTCAATCTGTTGCTCGGTTAGGCCACAATCTCGACGTAATAAACTTTGAATCTGGGGACGATGCAAAATAAAATCTTCCGATCGGCCTTCGTGCCCGCCATAATTTGGACGACCGCCTTTTTTCTTAAAATAACGTTTGAATTTACCTACGTCGTGCAGAGCCACCGCGATTGTCAACAACTCATCTTTACTTCGACCATCAATTTGCTGCGCCAACTTCTGATCAATCTGTGGAGCTACTCCCCACTGCTCTAAATATTGAGGAATCTCTTTTTGGTAAACTTCGAGAAATTTTTGAGTATGAGTAATAATTCCCCACTGATGCCAACGCGGCTCATGCTCTTGGGGATCATCGGGATTTTTTTTAAAATTAATATTCTCCGGCCGATCATCAATAATCGCTCGGGCGATCTCTGGCAAATGGCCAACTATATCTTTAGCCGCCTGGTCACGAGTATCTGTAAGAGTATATTCTTGGCCGCTTTCACGCACCATATTATTACTTCTTATTAGTTGAGCACTCTTTATTACTACAGCCAACCTTACCCTGTTTTTGGTAAACCATCAAACTATTGCAAATCGAACATTTGGCGCCAGTTGGTTTAGTCCACACGGTAAATTTACAATCAGGGTAACGGCTACAACCGTAAAAAGTGCCTCGCTTGCTCCGTCGCTCAATGATATCACCGCTGCCACATTCTGGACACTTAACTCCAGTGGGCTTCAATATCTGCTTAGTTGTTTTACACGCTGGATAATCGGAGCAAGCAATAAATTTACCAAACCGACCGGTCTTCATTATCATCGGCTTACCGCATTTGGGACATTGTTCATCAATCACCTCAGCTGGCTCAGCCTGTCCCTCACCATTAATATTTTTGGTATTTTTACATTCGGGATAACCAGTACAGGCCAAAAATTTGCCAAACCGGCCGGTCTTGATAATCATCGGCTGACCACATTTTTCACAAACTTCATCAGTTTTTTCATTCACTAGCTCATCTTTGCTAACTTCCTCATATTTCTTTTCTAAATTTTGGCTAAATGGTTCATAAAACTTTTTAATCATCGGCTGCCATTCTAGCTCGCCTTCGGCAACACTATCTAGCTCTTCTTCTAGCTCAGCCGTAAAATCATAATCAACCACCTGCGGAAAATGCTCCACCAATAGATCGCTGACCAAGAAGGCAATATCCGTGGGTTTAAGACGACGGCCATCACGCTCAACATAGTGTCGAGTGATAATGGTCGCGATAATTGGCGCGTAAGTTGATGGCCGGCCGATCCCCTTTTCTTCCAGGGCTTTAACTAAGGTCGCGTCGCTATAACGCGCTGGCGGCTGAGTAAAATGCTGTAATGGTTCTAATTTTAATAAATCCAAAACCTCGTCTTTTTGAACATCGGGCAAAATTACTTCTTCGCTGGACTGTGGATAAATTTTCAAAAAACCGGCGAATTTAATTACCTGACCAGTGGCGCGGAAAATATAATTAGTCTTATCGTTTTTAACATCAACCGCCGTGTTAGCCAAAACCGCCCCGGCCATCTGGCTGGCAATCGTCCGCCGCCAAATTAAATCATACAGTCTATATTGTTGTGGACTTAAAAACTCTTTGATTTGCTCGGGCAGGTTGTTCGGATCAGTGGGGCGGATTGCTTCATGAGCCTCCTGGGCGCCCTTGCTATTATTCTTAAATCGCCGCGGTGAACCCAAACTAAACTCTTGGCCATACTGGCTTTTAATGAATTGACTAGCTTCATTTAAAAAACGATCGGCTAAAATTAAAGAATCCGTACGCATGTAAGTGATCAAACCAATTTGCCCTCGCGAACCCAGTTTAATACCTTCATAAAGCTGCTGAGCAATCATCATGGTTTGTTTGGCTGAGAAGCCCAAACGACGATTGGCTTCTTGCTGCAGGGTAGAAGTCCGAAATGGCGGCAGCGGACTTTTTTGAGTTTCTTTTTTCTCTACCTCGGCCACTTGATAAACCGCGCTGATTAATTTATCCGTAATCAATTTAGCTTCTGTCTCAGACTTAATCGCCAGCTTATCCAAAACCTTGTCATCCACCTTATGCAGCTTAGCGCGAAATTGACCGTCACCTGTCTTTTGTAAATCAACCTCAACACTCCAGTATTCTTCCTTAATAAATTTATCAATCTCCCGCTCGCGTTCAACGATTAAACGAACCGCTACTGATTGCACCCGGCCGGCTGATAAACCACGCACCACCTTTTTCCAAAGAAACGGTGACAATTTATAACCAACCAAACGGTCCAAGACTCGCCGAGCTTGTTGCGCATCAACTAAATGAGAATCAATCTGCCGCGGATTTTTGAGCGCTTCGGCCACCGCCTCATTAGTAATTTCGTGAAAAGCAATCCGCGACTGCTTGTCTTCTGGTAATTTAAAAATCTGCGATAAATGCCAAGCAATCGCCTCGCCCTCGCGGTCCTCGTCAGTAGCGTAGTAGACTTTATCAGCCTTGGCGGCTTCTTTTTTAAGCGCCGTCAACCTTTTTTGGTTTGCCCGAAAAACAATATATTTGGGTGTAAAATTGTTATCAACATCCACCCCCAGCTGCGATTTGGGCAAATCACGAACGTGGCCATAAGATGAATCAACTTTAAAATCACGACCCAAAAATTTACTAATGGTTTTGGCCTTAGTTGGTGATTCGACAATAACTAGATTCTTAGCCATATTTTAAACTGTTCTTTCTTTTAAAATTTTAGTCTCCGAACGCCAGTGCCGCCGTAACTGACCAGCTAAATAGAATGAACCAGTAACAACAATTAAATCCTGCGGTTTAGCTAATTTTAGAACCAGCTGCAGAGCCTTAACTGGATCCGGGATTACTTTCACTTTTTTGCTACAACCCATTTGTTTAGCTAACTGTTGGGGCGAATAACAATGACGCTGCGTCGAACGATAACCAGTAACTAGGATTTGGTCAGCCACCTTTCTAATCCCGGCGGTGATTTCTTCCACCGGCCGGCCACTGGTCAGAGCAATAATAAAATATAACTTTTGGTATGTCAAACTTTTGATCGCGGCGAGTGTCGTTGTCATCTTCGAAGTATTATGAGCGCCATCTAGAACTATCAACGGCTTTTTCTGAACTATTTCTAAGCGGCATGGTAATTTAACTTTGACTAAACCGCGTTTAATTTTGATTAGACTAATACCCAAAAACTTGGCTACCGCTACGGCTAAAGCGGCATTATTCTGTTGGTGTTGACCCAACAAATTTAATTGATAAATCTGCTTAGCTGGTTGAATTAGATTGAATGGTACCTTATGTTGATGACAAGTTTGGCGAAAAACTGCCAAAACTGCTGGCCTTTGGGTAATGGTAAAAAAATGGGTTCCAGGTTTAATAATACCCGCTTTCTCAAAGGCAATCTTTTTTAAATTATGGCCTAGAATTTCAGTATGATCATAATCAATTAAATTAATCACTGTGGCCACCGCTGGGGGAATAATATTGGTCGCATCATAACGTCCACCCAAACCAACTTCAAGCACGACATAGTCACACTTCTTCCGCCAAAAATAAAGCAAGGCCAAAGCAGTCCAAATCTCGAAATAAGACGGGCAGCCATAAGGTGAATGCGCAGTCGCCCAGTCGATCATCGGTTTAAGCTCATTAACCAAATTAACAAAATCGTTCGGGCTAATTAACCGATTATCAATCTTTATTTTTTCAATCGCCGTGGTAATCTCCGGCGAAGTATACAATCCGACGCGATATCCCGCCTCGGTCAAAATAGACTGAATCATCGTCGCCACCGATCCTTTACCGCTAGTACCGCCAACGTGGATAAACTTGAGTTTTTTTTCGGGATTACCCAGTAATTTTAAAAAATAAGCTAAACGTTTCAAAAATAGTTCGCCCTGCTTATCGCCAACCAAGTAATCAAATTTAGTTCGCTGAAAAATTGAATCTAAGTATTGAAGTGCCGCTTGATATTTTTTTAGGTTTAATGCCATGAGTAGTAATTAATTACTCTCTATTAATATCCTCACCAACTGATTCTGTCAAATCAGCCGCTGAATAAATATCGCCATTGATTAAATCAATCTGGGTAAAAATTTTGGCTGCTTCGGTTTGAGTCGCCAGCCGCGGCGTGGAATAATTTTCAATAATCACTGGCTGTAATTTTAGAGAAACCAACTTTTTATTCTCCCAAATGGCCTGCAAAACCAAACCTTCCTTAGTTTCCTGTGACCATTCCTGATCAAAAACAAAATTACCCAGGGAATAAAAAATCCAGCCTTCATTATATTGCTCAACTAGCTGTGTTACATGTGGATGGTGACCAATAATTAAGCTGGCGCCAGCCTCAATCGCCCGGTGAGCAAAATCCTGCTGCTGCTGGTTAGGCAAAAAAGTATATTCAATGCCAGCGTGCATGGAAACAACGATAATATCCGCTTCTTTTTTCAATTGAGTAATATCTTGACTAAGCTGCTCGAAATCAAAATTATTTAGAACTGGTGAAGAATAATTAACAATCGGTTCATAAGTATAAGCTAAAAAGCCAAAAGTGGTATCATTAACTTTAATTTTGACCCCTTGGTGAGCGGTAATAAAATCAACGCCCGCGCCAATCGGCAAAATACCATTATCATTTAAATAATCTAATGAATAAAGCAAGCCTTGGCGACCCTGATTTAAATTATGGTTATTAGCTAATGATAAAACATCAAAACCAGCCAATTTTAACCCAGCTATGGCCTCGGGCTGAGCCTTAAAACTCATACCTTCAAAGATCGGCTGACCAGTAGCAAACGGCGACTCTAAATTGCCAAAAGTAATATCGGCTTGGCTAAGTAGCGGTGCCAAATTTTTAAAAGGTAGGGTGAAATCGTCGGCTTGATGCATCTGCCAAGCTACGTGTCGCGAAAGCATAATATCGCCCACCGCCACTAGGGTAATCGTGGCCGGCTGGGCAGGCTCCAACTTATTTGGAACATCAACTATATTATTAATAGTATAACTAGCCGACTCGACCGAACCACCGCTAAGCTGATAAACCAAAGTTAAAATCAAAATCACCCAAACAAGGGGTAATAAAACCATCGCCACTATCAAACCGATTTCTTTTCTATTCTTAAGCATAAATATAATTTGTTCGCTGCAAGTTAATCAATATTTATTAATTCCAAAGCGCTAGACCTATAAACCCAACGGGGGTTTGGGGGTGGGCTCGGCGCAGAATCCCGCCCCGACCTTGCTGACCCTAGCTAAGGGGCGGGACGGGTTAAACCGTAAGAAGATGAACAATGAATCGCGCCTCATGAGCCCCAGTCCGCCAGCTGGCGGATCTTTTGCTACTTTTTTGGCTTCAAAAAAGTAAATAACTTTATGGTATAAACGTTCAGATCCCTCGACTCGGAGTTTACCCTGAGCGCAGCGAAGGGGTCGGGATGACAAATTGAATGGGCCTCGTGGAGTAGACGAAGATTGCTTCACCAGCTCACAATGACATATCAAATAATTAACTACATGCTATGTACTGCGTACTAAGTACTAACATACATCTGATTACCCAAATTTTTTACCTTACCCTTCATCTCCATCATCACCAAAACCGAGTTGACCACGCTAATTATTAAACCGCTCTGAGCGACTAATTCATCAATATGGACTGGCTCTTTAGACAGCAGAGACAAAATCACTGCCTCGGTTGGTGTTTCAGCTAGTACCTGTCGATTGGTAATATAATTTTTGACTTGGCCTAGATTTAAAGCTTCCAAGATCTCACCAGCACCAGTAATTAACTTAGCTCCTTGTTTAATCAGATTATTAGGACCAACCGAGTTGGGGCTATAGATACTACCGGGCAAAGCAAAAACTTCGCGGTTTTGATCCAGCGCCGACTGAGCAGTGATTAAGGCGCCACTATCCTCAGCGGCCTCCACTACTACGGTACCTAAACCTAGCCCAGAAATCAAGCGATTGCGTTGCGGAAAATTTTGGCGGTGACCCGGCATGCCGCAGGGAAACTCTGAAATTATCGCTCCACCAGCAGCAACAATCTCTTTAATTAAATTTCGATTAGCGGCTGGATAAACGCTGTGCCAATCTAAACCCGTACCCAAGACGGCAATGGTGCGGCCGCCGGCAGCTAAAGTTGCCTGATGGGCAATCGAATCAATACCAAAAGCTAAACCACTGATCACCGTCACTTGATTGGCCACCAAACCTCTAACAATTTCGGCAGTTGTCTGCTGACCATAAATAGTTGGCTTGCGACTACCCACTACCGCTATACTAAACTTATCAGCCGCCGCCAACTGACCACGAATATAAAGCAAAGGTGGATAATCATAAATTTCTTTAAGTAACGCTGGATACTCTTCGTCTTGATAATCTATCACTCTAATCCCCTCCTCGATTAATTGCTCAACTAAAAAGTCTAAATCTAGTCTCGCCCGATCAGCAACAATCTTCTGGGCGACGGCTAAGGAAAAACCAACGTTAATTAAATCACTTAAACTGGCTTGAAAAAAACTAGCCGCTGGTTTGAACCTGCTTAAAATCCGCACAAAACGCCGTGGGCCGATTGCCTCAATAGCTGAAATTCCCAACCAATATTTAAGCTCATTTTGATCCATAATTTTGGCTTAAAATAACAAAATTTATTTAAAATAAGCTAAAATTTTCCACCTACCATTGACAAAAAAATATAAGTATGCTAATATACAGTGTTATATACCGGTCATTAAATTAATCTAAACTTTTCGTCCGTCTATTTGCCGGCGGTGAAATCAACGGAACCCCTCCTAACCGGAGAAAGTAACCACCAAGCCAAGGTTGGCTGGATTTTTCCAGTTTGATCTTGCGCCGGCTAATAGGCGGAAGAACCGCCTAATTGTTCATTTAACTAAATGCAAAACCCCCGAGTTCGGGGGTTTTGTGTTAGTCAAAAATTATTTTTCCGATTAATTAAACTGGCTCATCGCTTCTTGATAGCCTTGCTCAATAATTACTTTCACCGCCTCAGCCGCTTCGATGATAACGCCAGTTAATTCTTTTTTCTCACTCGCGCTAAATCGCTCCAGGACAAATTGGTCCGCTGGGATTTTAGCCGCTAGTTCATTCTTGATCCCCAATCGAACACGAATAAAATCCTGACTGCCCAAAGCAGTAATAATTGATTTAACGCCGTTGTGTCCCGCTGCGCTGGCGTCTTTAGAAATTTTAATCTGCTCAAAAATTAAATCCTTATCATCATGAATGATAATTAAATCGCTCAGCTTTAAACGTGGGTTTTTCTTTTTTAAAAACAAAAAAGTCTGGCCAGAATTATTCATAAAAGTTGTTGGTTTGACCAACATTATCTCTTGACCGGCTAATTCTATCTCATAATATAAACCAGGCAGACGCTTATTTTCTTTCCACTCCCCTTTACCAGCCAGTTGATCCAAAACCAGCCAGCCAAAATTATGGCGGGTTTTTTGATATTGTCTGCCAGGGTTACCTAGACCAATAATGAGCTTCATATTAACATTTAATAAGCGATTTGCGCGCCCGGACAGTTAACCTCAACCCACTGACAATAAGCCGCCTCATCCTCGGTCATCATCGGCATGCAGCTAAGCCACTCACCAGCCGCTGGACATTTAGGCGTCACCTTGGCGGTGACCGGCTGACTGGTATCGGCTGGCGCAGTTATATCAAGCGACGCCGGACCAACCACTGACTGATTAACTGCTGGCTCATCAATGATGGGTTGATCATTATCAGCCGCTGGCTTTTTAGCGCAACCAGCCAAAACTACCAAACTAACTACAAATAATAAAATAAAGGCAGTTCGTCGCATATTATAAACGCTTAATTAATGACTGCAATTCATCCTCGGAATAAAATTCAATTATAACTTTACCTCGGCCATTTTTCTTCTCAATTTTAACTTTAGTCCCTAGTTTACGCCGTAGTTCCTCTTCTTGGGCTAATAAATTAGCATCGGGTAATAGCGGACTACCATCAGCCTTAACCTTAGCTGGTTTGGCCGCTTTGATGTGCTGCTCAGTCTGTCGAACACTTAGCTCTTCTTTGATAATTTTCTTAAAAAATTTTACCTGCTCATTCGGATCTTCAATACCCGCCAACACCTTAGCATGGCCCTCAGAAATTTTTTCCTGACTAATTGCTTCTTGAACCTCAGCTGGCAAATCTAACAACCGTAAGGTGTTAGCCACCGCCGCCCGCGATTTACTTACTTTCTGGGCGACCTCTTCCTGAGTCAAAGAAAACTCATCAAGCAGCCGCTGATAAGCCACTGCTTCTTCGATAGGGTTTAGATCCTGGCGTTGCACATTTTCAATAATTGCCAACTCCAACTTTTGGCTCTCGCTAGCCTGGCGAACAATCGCCGGCACCGTTGCTAACGTCAAAACTTTGGCGGCTCGTAATCGTCGCTCGCCAGCAATCAATTCATAGCCAGCACCTTCTTGAGTAACAATTAATGGCTGCAGAATGCCGTGTTCTTTGATCGAATTGATTAATTCTTCCAAAGCGCTATGACCAAACTCTTGCCGCGGCTGGTGGGGATTAACACTAATTTTTTCCACCGGCAACAACAAAATTCGTTCACCACCGATAGTCTCGTCGGGTTTATCCACCGCCGGCATAGTCGGCAAAATAACTTTTTTGGGGATTAAGGAATCCAGACCTCTGCCTAATGACATAAATAAATCCAATATTTGTTATTTGATATTTATTATTTGATTATCTGTCTCAACCTTCCAAATAACAAATATCAAATAGCTAATATTCACTCCGTCGCTAAAATTTCTCGCGCTAATCTTTCGTAGGCTCGCGCCCCTTTAGAAAACGGCCGATAATGCAATATTGACTGGCCATAGGATGGCGCCTCGGCTAACTGCACCGTCCGCGGAATAATCGACCGAAAAATCCGATTAGGAAAATAACGATATAACTGCTCCATCACCTCGGTCGATAGTTTGTTACGACGATCATACATCGTCAGCACCGCGCCCAGAACTTTCAAATCAGGCTTCAGATTATCCCGAACTAAATTAATCGTATTGAGTAACTGGCCCAAACCTTCCAAGGCGTAGTATTCGGCCTGCACCGGGATTAACACTTCTTGGCCGGCCGTCAAACTATTAATAGTAATTAAACCTAGAGAAGGCGGACAATCAATCAGAATATAATCATACCCACCATGGCCTTCGAGCAAAGCCTGATGTAACTTATACTCCCGTTCGTTTTCGTTAACTAATTCAATACCCGCGCCAGCCAAAGAGATAGTCGCCGGTGCCACCTTTAGACCAACGTGTTTAGTCGGTATAGTCACCTGGCTCAATCGATGTTGACCAGTCAGCACTTCATAAATACCCTTGCTCAAACCTTGATGATCAATCCCCAGACCCGAAGTAGCGTTAGCTTGCGGGTCCATATCAACTAATAAAACGTTCTGGCCAGCTTGGGCTAAATAAGCAGCTAGATTAACAGCCGTGGTGGTTTTACCCACCCCGCCTTTTTGGTTAACAATCGAAATAATGCGTGCCATAATAAATCACCTAACGTGAGACGCCTAACTCCTAACAAAATTATGTACTTTTGTTACGTATCTCATGTTACGTGTTACGTAAATTAAGAAGTGATTTCCGCCCCGTCCGGATAGCTCTCCCAATCCGGAATTGTAATAATCTCATCCCAGTGATAGCCCAGACCCAGAAAAACAGTTTCATTTAGAATATGCCGTCGCTGCCCATCGGCAGTAATTAAAAAAACTTGAGGATAAGTCTGATATTTAATCAAAGTCCCAGCTGGATGGCGATAAGTAATAATCAAATCCGCGCCAGCGGTGTAGCGGTTTAGCTCGGTTTCACTAATAGTCTGTATCTTGTCCCAGTGATAACCCAAACCAAGAAAAACCGCCTCGCTAGTAATCCAGCATTTTTGGCCATTACTTAAAACATAGATTTGTGATCCTGCCGCCCCTTTGATCAAGGTACCATCTTTTAAAATCGGCATCGATTCCTCAACCGGCGGCGTTGATGGTTCAACGTTTTTAGTATAATTAACTATCGTTATTGAGCTATAACCAATATTACCAGAATTATCAGTCGCTTCGGCTTTCAAATAATAGATGCCCTCGGCTAGCGGCGTCCAACCATATTGCCAGGCTAAATAACTCGCTGAGCTAATAGATAAAGTTGACCAGATTAGGTTAGCCTCGCTAGTGCCAATACCTAAACGAACGCTAGTTATATTCCCCCGTCCTTGATCACGAGTCTCGCCGCTGATAGTAATCGGCAAACTGCTCAAACTGACGCCGGCAGCTGGCGTATTAATAATAATCTGAGGTGCCAAAAAATCGATAGTGGAAGTATTCACCGCTTGTAAATTGGAGCTTAATAAATCGCCGTCGGTTGGACCATCGTGTGGTGAAGCTAAATATAGACCAGCATCGCTCAGATCAAAAACGCCGTTATCATTATTATCAACTAACGCCGGCACATAGAACTGAAGCGTTTTTCGGCTGTTAATCGAAACCGCCGTATCAATAGTAGCAAATAATCGTAGGCCGTTAGTGCCGACCGTAGCCGCTAAATTATTCAGATACCATAAGCTATTGTTACCATCATAAGTGGCGGTACCTAATAATTGATCCGTCCCCCAGCCTTGCCAGCCGGCCGACCCACCATCCGCCCAGACCTTAACTGCTGCAATCTCATAGCTTACTCGCGCGTTACCATTATTTTTAAAAGTAATCGCCTGCAAAGTGTCATTTGTCCCATCAGTTTTTAGATTAGGAACAGTGATATCCAAAACTAAATTATCCCAAGTCGTGGGATATAAAAAATCAGTGGCGGTATCATTAACTGTAAAATCACTAATCACCGCCGCTGAGACGCTACCAACTGCTAAGGCCAAAAATAAAAAACACACTAAAGCAATTTTTTTAAACATAAATTTTTTATAATAAAATCCTATTGAGTCAATTTGGCCCGAACCTCAGCCAATTCCTCCGCCGCGGCTACGTTATTGGGATCGAGTACTACTAATTGTTCGTAATATTTAATCGCTTCTTGCAAATTATCAATGTCTTTATAGAACACCGCCAACATAGCAACAAACTCGCGCTGATTATCCGGATTCATCGCCAGGCCGTTAAGTAATATCGGACCAAGACTGGTATATTTTTCGGGCATCTTATATTGATATAAATCAGCCAAATCACGATAAGTATTTAACCACTTCGGATTAAACTGAATAATTTTGAGATAAAGCTCCTCGGCTTGGTCATACTCACCGATTGAATAATAAACACCAGCCAAATTACTCATCGCCAAAGTGTCATTGGGCTTTTTGTCCAGCGCTTTTTTGTATAGCTTGACCGAACCATCCGGGTCGCCGCCGTAATCACGCAACCGGGCCAACTCAATAACCGAGATAACATCCTGGTCATCTTGTTGTACTTTATTCACTACTTCCTGATATTCCACTTTCTGTTCAGGGGTCAATTGCAAATCATCTGGTTTGGTCCAGTCAAAGTTAGATTCGTGGGTGTTCGACCGCCAAACAAAAGTACCCAGAAGCACTACAAAAACTACTCCAATAATGATAAAAGGCAAGCTATTTTTGATCTTTTTGAACATAAATTGTCCTCTCTTTCTTACTTTATTCTAGCATAATATTTTAATTTAGTTAAGCACGGATTAAACTTCCATTTTATCCTTTATAAAGCAATTGAGCAGATACAAAATAGTGGGGGTTTGGGGTTGGCACGGGGCAGAGCTGAGCTCCAACCGTTTCTGATTACGTCGAGGAGCGAGGCGGGTAAAACCGTAGGCAGACCAACAATACTTTACCCCTTGCCAACCCAAAAACTTTTTTGATTACTTTTTTGGTTACAAAAAAGTAATCACATACAAAAACCTCCGATTGCTCGGAGGTTTTTGGGCAGTTTTGAAAAAGATGCTGCCAAACTCGATGAGACTACTAGAAGCTGATCGTACCACCAGTAACCGGTAGGTTCTTGGTTAGAGCGCTGTCAACGTTAGAGCCGGATTCGGACACTAACTCAGCATCTCGCCATTCCAAACCAGCAGTAGTGGAATTGCCCGCCGCTGGAGCACTAACAGCCACCTGTAATGTCTTGTCGCTAGCACCACCAGTGGTGTCACCAACTAAGACAACATTCAAGCTAGTGCCTTCAGCAACCTGTAGATTGCTTGTGGCAGCAGTTGAACCGAAGAGCGAAGTCGCATCGGCAGTGGCGTTAAAGTCAGAGGCATTCAACCAAGCTGTACCAGTTGCCCAGTGAACATACTTGACGCTAGTATCAGCCGTACAAGTAGTACCACCGTTGGTTGTACCATAGAGATACATTACGCCGGTACCAGTAATGGTTGAAGTACCGCTACGGACGAATTCAATGTCTTCGACATCGACGTCCGCACCAGTCGCGGTCAAAGTCAGACAGAGGACACTGTTGCCAGTACCCGGAGTCTTAACACCCGAAGGTGAACCGCTGGCCAAAGCTACGGTTAGAACACCATCATAAGCGTAGAAGGTGTTAGAACCATAAACACTACCGCTACCATCACCGACGCTGTCGATGTTGGCTTTGGCAATAGTCTGACCAGAGCTAGCGCCGGTCGCTACGATATAGTAGTTACCAACACCGCCCCATTCATTACCACCATTGTAACTAGCCGCTGGTGTCGTGCTGTCAGAAATACCGATGACGATGGAGTCACCAGAATTTAGGTTGGCCTTAGCTGAAAGGTCAGCCTTGATTGACAACACTTTGTAACCATCGCGAGGAACCACGAAGGTACCAGGATTAAGAACAAAGGTAGCATACTTATCAGCATTCAAATTTAAGGTCGAACCAATCTGAGTCGCGCCGTCATACAATTTGACGTTAGCGAAGTCAGCAACAGTACCGTTTAAGTAAACAGTAATTTGGCTGACATCAATCGGTTCATAAGAAGCCTCAAACTTGTACTTCATCAATAGGTTGCCAGTCGAAGCCGCAACTAATTGAGAAGCCGCTGGGTAGTCAGAAGCGCGATTAACTTTCAAGATACCATTGTCAGCTAGGGTCTGGGCTTGGCCATTACCAGAGTAAGATTTACTCGGGGTTTGACCAGTCGACCAACCAACAGCGGTAACATTGTCGGAAGCAATATTGTAAGCGTGAGAACCGCTACCAGCATTACCGACCACATCAGCCTTCAAGGTTAAACGGCTAACATTTGATTTGCTAACCTTTAATGGGCTCTTGAAGGTGAAAGTAACGGTATTAGCATTGGTAGAAGTGGAGGTTGAAGTCTGCAACATAACGTTCTCAGCTGTTGCATCAGTATTGTCTGGGTCACCCCATAACTCTAGGTTGGCTAAGTCGGCATAAGCCGCAGCGCCACCCAAAGTGTCGGTAACAATCAGCTGAGTTATCTTGATATCTTCACCACCATTGGTAGCGTCAAAATCAAAATAAGCAAAACTCTGGTCCATACCATTGGTCACCATTGTGCCGACGACCGGAATGGTCGCAGTGCTAATCGCCAAGGCTGGGCCTTGAACGGTCTGAACATTACCATCAACCGTCGAAGCGGTTGTCGAGGTAACGGTCTTACCAGAGTTAGCACCCTTAACGGTCAACTTGGTCGCTGGAGTGTTCAATTTGATTTGAGCAGTATCCAACGCCGAAGTGCCTGTTGAAACATCGGCTTTAATGGTGTAAGTGGTCGTACCAACCGGCACCTGAACAGAATCAGTAAAGGTGACGGTGTTGCCTGAGCTGGTATCAACTGGACCAGCAACGATTAGACCATTGGGGTCATACATCGTCACGTTGGTCAATTGATCATAAGTCATGGTACCAAAGGTCACACTATAGATCTGATTGGTAACATTGATTGGCTCACCAGTAACCACGAAATCATAAGCCACTAAGGCAGCTTGAGTGCCACCCTGAGCGATATAACCAGTCGCTGGGGTTGAGGAACTCTTGTTGACCTGTAAAGTGCCCTGATTAATGGTTTGGGTCTGGCAAGTACCAGCCGCGGCGCAGAAATTATTTCTAGTGGGAGTGAGACCATAACCGTAGGTCAAACCCTTGGCCATAATGGTGTAAGCAACGCCATCATGAAGATCAAAGGCAACCGTGCGGCCGGAACCACTACCAGTCAAAGAAGCTAAGATACTCAATTCAATTGATTGCCCCTTGGCAATATCAACATTCAAGCCAGAGAAGACAGCCTTACCATTGCCGTCCAAAGAAGCCACAGTGGCTAAAGTGGTACCGGCAGTATCATTGACCAATTTGATGTCTTTGATATCGCTGGCAGCAGCTGTACCGTTCTTAATCGCGGTTAACTGAGTGATTTTGACACCCTCAGCACCACTGGCCGTAATCTTGATTTGAGTTAAGCGAGCATCAACCGCATTGGGGTCAATACCAGTATCAGAACTGGGATTGAGCGTACCATTATACAATTGAGCGGCACCAATACCAACTGAAGAAATGGTCATCACATTACCCATAATCGGGAATGTGCCACCAACAGAGGCAGTGGTAGTCAAATCGCTGGCAGCGTTAATCGCTAAACCAACTTGATGACCAGAAACCGCACCAGTAGGAGTACAAAGAGTACCACCAGTAACATCAGCAATATCAGCAGCTAAACCCAATTTAACCGTGCTATTAGCAGGAATGGCTAAATTGATGTTGTTGAAAGCGGCTTGATGAGCTGAATTCAAATTCTGGGAAGTACCCAATTGAATACCATCTTTATATAATTTAACGCTACCTAGGTTAGCATCAGCACCTAAACCGACGCGAGTAACTTTCAAAGAAGTTAAAGTCGCGGCGTCAGCGCCAGCCGTCAAATTGACATAAGTCATGACGGTATTGGCTGCACAGTAAGGTACTGAACCAGCCGCTGGAGTCTCAGAGGCCAAAGACAAGGTCAACGCGCCAGTGGTAACTGGACCGATGGGTTGTTGAGCTGTATTGGTCAAATTCATCTCAGCGCCGGTGATTGCAGCACCGTCGGAATAAGTTAAAGTGTCAGAAATAGTCAAAACATCACTTAACTTATAGCGATTCGCGGTGAAGGCATCTTGAGAAGCAAAAGCTCTCTTTAAGCCACCATCCGCCATGTAATACATAGTAGCGCCACTAGCATACTTGACTAATGAACCGGCTGGGTGAACGTTAGAAGCTAAAGCTGTACCAATTGTGTAATTGGTAAAGAAAGCATCTGGAACGTCAACAACCCGTTGGGCCCAGTTAGCGCCATACAAAGTGGTCGCGCGAGCTTCACTATCAATGTGTCGTAAAACACCATTGGGTTCGACAGCGTAGACTTTGGGGTCAGTAGTGATTTTGGCCAATTTAGTACCTGGTCTCATCACTACGTTACCGCCCAAAAGATAGGACTCTAATTCAGAAGCGTCGATAGTCTTAACACCAGAGAAGTCACTGTACCATGAAAAGTAAGTAGCTTCATTGGGGAAGACATATCTCTTGCCACCATAGAAATAATACAATGAAGGCAAGCCGTCTTTCTTAATTAGGTCGCCATCTAAAGCTGCAGCGCCAGCACCCATAGGCAATAAGGCCGCTAAGCCAATCGCCCAAAAAATGGTGGTCACAACAACAGAGACGGTGAAAACTTTTTTAATTAATTTTGTCATATTAGACATTAATCTCCTTTAATCCAGTACTCACTGCTAATGCCCAATTGGGTCGCACCAACAGCTTTATACTAGAATTTTTTAATTATGCAAAAGCATTCCCCCTTTGGAGAATCCGACCTTTAGAGCTTTTACAAGTTAATAACATATAAATTTTTAACCCTTATCGACGTTACCGACTTGGGCTAAAATTTAATTAATTATTTTTTTACATTAATTATTAGTGTTGGTCACCGGAACGGTAGAGCTAGTATTGGTATTAGTCACTGGGATAACCGGAGCGATATTAGTATTGGTATTAGTATTATCTATTGGAACTGTTGAATCGGGCACGACTGGATTGCTCTCTTGTTTAATAATAACCGCTTCAATATTACTTAAAATCTCTTGACTAAATTGCACTTTGGCTAAGGAACCGTTTAAATCACTGGCTAGTAATAACTCTTTGGCTTCGGCTAATAGTTTTTCAGCCGCTGTTAATTCTTCAGCTGGATCCAAACTGGTTGGCGGCAACTCGGCCGAAGTGGTGGCCGTCACCGCGGTATCTTCAACTTTAACTAAATCTTTAATCAACTGATTAATTTTATTGATTCGTTCCTCGGTGCTACTAATCTTTTCGTTTAAGGTGCCAGCGACTTCTTGAGAAATAGCCGCACCCGCTTCACCGGCTTTATAGTTTTCAACGATTACCACTAAGGCCTTATCACTGGTCGCTTCGGAAACTTTTAATGATTCCTGAACCGCTGGGGTGTTATCTTCAATATTCTCTTTATTTAAAATGTCGGCGTACTCTTTAGTCTGTTTACTAATTGTCCCCGCCAAGGCAGTCGCCTCCTGGGTCTGACCAGCGGACTGTAGTTTTTCTAAACGGCCAGCGGCGGTAGTTAAATTATCTTGGAAATTTTTCAAAGGTTCTTGAACTTTGGTCTGGTCTTCTTTAACTTTTTTAAACTCTTCCAACCGGCGACCAGCAAACTCAACCTCTAGATTGGCCTTATCCTGATCGGCCATAGTCAAGGCGACCTGCATCCGTTCGGTAGTCAATTTGACCGGATACAAAATATCACCGGGCAAACTACGATCAGCCCAAACGGTAGTGATCGAAGAACCAAAGACCAAAACGAACATTACAAAAATTGCCGCCGTTACTTTAGCCGCCAGCCGACTCGGAAAAAACAAAGTAACAGCTTGCCAGGTAAAATTGGCGCCGGCTTTAGAAAAAATTTGGAGATCAGCTCCGCGCTGCGCTTTAATAACGGATAACAAAATATCCCGGTTTTTACCTACCCACTCGGGGTTAGGCTGACCGGTTTTTAATTCTTTGATACGTTTGATGAGCAAATTGTTATTCATCAGATAAAGGTTTAGAAGATTCAATAATATCTTTTAAAGCTTTAATGGCTCGATAGGCCAATACCCGAACGTTGCCCTTAGTTTTGTTGGTCACCCGCGCTACCTCGCCAGTCGACAGGCCATCCAGGTAACGTAGAATGATAATCTCGCGGTATTCATCTTTTAATTTGCGAATCGCTTTTTCTAGCACCTCAGCATCAGCCTGTAGATCTAACTGCTGATCAACGGCCAAACGGTGATCTGGTATTTGTTCCAACATCTCTTGGTTATCATCTTCTCTAACTATCTTCTGCTGCGACTTTTGGCGGTAGTGGTCAACCACTAAGTTTCTAGCCACCTGATAGACAAAAGCGTTGAGGTGATCAATTTTTTTATTATCAGCGAGATGCTGCCAAATTTTTAAGAACACTTCTGAGGTCAGGTCTTCGGCCTCTTCAGCCGAAGAAACTTTGTAGAAAATGAAGCGATAAATCTTGCTAACATACAAATCGTAAAACTGTCCAAAAACTTCTGGGTCCTTAGTTTTGAGCTTTAACAAAAAAAATTTAGGAAAGAGATTGGACATTAATTTAGACGTAATAAAGGTAAAAACGTTACAGTATTATAATATAGGGTTTGGTAAAAGTAAAACGATTTAGATTTAATTTTAAACATAATTTCAACCTAAATACAAAAATTTAGCAAACTAATAACAATACCATCATTGCGAGAACTCCGATGTAAATCGGAGGACGAAGCAATCTGGTGGATCATCCAGGAGATTGCTTCGCTCCGCTGGCTGGCGAAGCTCGCAATGACATTTCTTGTTTTTTGTCCACAATATTCTAGACAAACATCAATAAAATATGCTATAATAACCTTATAAAACCTACTAATTATAAAAATCTGGGATAGGATATATTATCTCGTCCCCACCCTAAATATTATGCCCACTCCCCCGCTGCGACTAAGTATTTCTGAGGCCGAAAAACTCTTTGGCCTCAGCTCAAAAACCCTGCGCCGGGCCATCAAGAATGGCGAAGTTAACTACATTGTAGTTCGCGGTCGTTATCGTCTTAATTTTGATAACCTCTTAAAATGGTCTCAAAAACGCCCAACCACCAAAAATAAGCTAGAACATCAAGGACTTGGTCAATATGTGGAAAAATGGAAAATCAACAATAAATATTATTCCCCTAACCCCGAATTGGCTAAGTTATCCACAGTCAAAATAGATAAAAAAAACACCAAAAAATGATATAATTAATAAGGTAATAATAATCACCTCTATGAATCGACCTGGAGACTCGATTAATTTATTTGGTACTAAATCTAATTTTTTAAATATTCTAATAACTAATAAATAGAAACGGCGTTCAGCCGTTTATTTTATTTCTCAAAAAAATATGGAAAAAGTAAAAAAATTTCCAAAAACACACTCGCGTCTTTTCTTAACCGGAGCGGCCGCCCTAGTTTTAGTTATCGGTATCTATTCCGCTGTGCTTTATCCCCTAACCGGAACTAAAGCTATACCACTGCCCCCGAGTGAATTAGCTGACGCCTCTGCTGCTCCTCAAGGATTAGCTGATGGCGTGACTGGTGCCGAAGACACCACCTGGACTTTTACTTTTGATAATACTGGCGGCGAGGCTTTGACTGCTTTTGATCCGCCAGGAGTGATGACTCAAGACATGATTAAAATCACCCTGCCTAACGTTGAGCAAGGTAGCCCGTGGTTTTCTAGTCCTGATGATTTGGTGGTGACCGCTAACCCAGGGGCCACGGGTTTAATTTTCCAAGGTAATTTTTATGCCAACGACGCTCGGCTCACCTATGACGGTCAAGAATATGTTAATTCGACCGAGGACGGAGATGAAACTGCCATTTACTACAACGGCGGTGGCATGGACGGTATGATTTCAGTTAGCGAGGACAATACAGAAATTGATCTGGCCGACGGCATTAATGATTTTAATTTAGCTCTCTGTGAAGTTGTTGTTTCAGCTGGAGGAGAACCAGTAATGAGCTTTCCCACAACCCTTTTTGCCAGAAATGATAATTATCCTGACGCTGCTACCTTGGAGACAGAAGTCGATTCTTGGACAATGGACGACGGGGAAGGCGGCGAGATGACAATCGACTTAACCATCGACCTCTGGGCACCAGCGGCTTTAACTGCCAACGGCGCTAATACTGCCTATACCTGGAATACACCTGATGGTGTTACTTTTGATCAAGAACCGACCCTATATTTCGACGCTCAAAAAATTCTAGATCATTCTCAGCCAGATGGCCCGCCAGATATTATCAAAATCCCGTTAGTGGACGGCCAAGATGCTCTGGGTGAATTTAGTATAACCATAGTTGGTTTAAATGTGCCTACTGCTCCCTTGGCTAATTTAGAAGATCTAGAATTTATGCTAGAAACCTGCCGTTTAGCCGACCCGACGCAGCCGGATAGCGAGTGTGCTACTCTGGAAAGCGGTGTCTCGGTAGTCACTGTCGACCGGCTGGGGGAAATGATTCCTTATAATGCCGATTTTGATCTTTATCCGGCCAACTACGCTACTGGGGAAAACACCAACTATACCATCTCTTTCACTGCCCCAAGCGGCTTAAGTGACACTAATAAAATTGTTTGGCAGTTCCCCGGCGGCTTTATCCTAACAGCGGCTGACGTGGAATTCGGCCTGCCTGACATTAATGGCACTGGCGCTGACACACCAGCCATTGCCCCGGACGATAACTCTGGTCTAGGCGGCGGCATCTATGCCAATACTATCAATGGCAAAAACCAACTGGAATTAACGGTCACCGGCACAGTCAATCCTGGCGATCAGGTCACAATTACAGTTAAAGACATCTATAATCCCAACATGGTGGATGTCTATCGCGGTTTTGGTATTTACACTGCCCTAGCTAACGGTGGTATTATTGATGGCTTACCAGCTAACGCCGGCCAAGAACCAGAAAGAAACGGCCCATCATTGCTTGAATCCCTGCCGATCGGCGGCACTAATACAATCATCGGCACGGTGAAAAAAGACGAAGGCGCCGGCCCAGTCCCCTTGGAAGCGGACGAAGCAACCCAAATTATGATTGGCCTAGGCTGTCCAGATAAAGGCTACTTTGTTGGCCAAAAATATCTACAACCAGATGGCAGCTTCACCTACAATAATTTATTAGACTGTAACTACAAGATGAATACCGAACCGACTGATAAAGAAAATAACCCGACCTTCTTTATGGATTTTCTCCAGCCAGCGATGCTGGATATCCCGGCCCAAGGCGGGCAATCTTTCACTGTTGATCCGACTTTTATTGTGCCCGACGCTTACATCAGCGGCACGATAACTAGTGATGATTCAGTCGGCGGCAGTCAAATAGTTTTTATGAATGCTTTTAATAGCACTCACATGTCCTGGTCACCAGTTTTTCAAGAAGACCCGATAGCTAATCCGGCCGCGGCGCCGGGTTTGACGGCGGAAGGCACTGGTTATTTTGTTCTGCCGGTCAAAAGCGACTACACCTGGTCAATCAACATCATGATAAATAACCAGACTCAAACGCTTATTGATCTAATAACTGATGACGAATACTGGCCACCGGTGATTAGCCCGGTGGTAGTAGCTGAGGCCGGGGAAACTTATGATATTGGCGCGAACGCTTTTGTTAAAGCAGATAAAACCCTTAATATTTTTCTCCGCAACGCCCAAAACGACCAGATTATGAACTCAGCCTGCGTGGCGGTCCGTCGACCCAACCCGATGGGCTTTATGGGCGGTTTTGCTAAATGCTCCTCGCAGAATATCGGCGATGTTCAGGGCTACCAATTTAAAGTTCCTTCGGGCGCGCTTTTAGTGGATATCGGCCAATGGGGACTGGGTAAACCAATCCAGAAACAGATTACCGTCAAAGCTAGCGACAATGCCGTGGATAAAACTTTTTATCTGGAAATGCCAACCTCCCATATTGACGTGACGGTCGAAGATAGTGATGGCAATCCCCTTAACCAGGTTTCGCTCTTTGCCCACGGCTCTAATGGCTTTGGCCAGGCGGTTACTGGTTCTCAGGGCCAAGCCACAATTTACGTTCGCGAAGGTGTTTATCGAGTAGAAGGGTTCGTACCTAACCTCGGCCAACTGGATGACCAAGATGGTATAGTCGTTAACGAGGAAACTAGCCCAGAAATAACCTTCACTGTTGATGTTAGTGAATTAAATATTATTTCTGGCGTTGTTTATATTGATGCTAATAGTAATAGCGAATATGACGCTGGCGAAGGCGTTAGCGGCGCCCAAATCGGCTGCCATGGTCCTGATGGCGGTAACGGCACAGTCACTCTGACTGACGGCACTTACCAGTTGCGGGTCAAGGCCGGCACTTATAAAGTCGGCGGCTGGTCCAACCAAACCGGCGGCCTGCCGGAGCAAGAGATTGATGCCAGCGGCGGCGATGTGGAAGATGTTGACTTTGCTATCAGCTCGCCGGGTACTCTGCGGATCACGGTGGAAGGCGCGGCCGGTCTGGAATTTTTTGCCGGCGCCCATAACCCGACCACCCATAAAGGCAATGGCACTAACGTCTGGACAACCACCGGCGACAATCTAGTTACCACCCTGCCTTTGCCCGAAGGTACTTATAATCTTCATGTCGGTTCCCCGGCTTTCGGCGAGATATCTAATCCGGGTGGCGATCAGGCTACTATTGTTGCCGGCCAAACCACAGCTGTCAGCTACACCTTGCCTGACTTTAACACCTTAAGCGGCACGGTCACTGACGGCACTGATCCAGTGGAAAATGCTGAGGTCTGGGCAGCCAATAAAAACGGCCCGGGTTTTGGCAAAACCTTAACTGACGCTAACGGCGACTATTCACTGAAATTAACTGCCAATTTTGACTATGATGTCGGCGCTAACGTACCCGGTTATATCTCAACGGTTAGCAATATTGAAGATTTTGACGGCGATGTTGCCGACTACGATCTGGTGATCACCGAAGCTACCGGCGTTATTACCGGCACCGTAATTGATGGCGGCGGCGACCCATTAAACCAGGGTTTTGCCTGGGCGGAAAAATCTGGCGAGGATGCTTGGGTCGGCGCACCAGTGGAAGCTAATGGCACTTTTGAGCTGCCAGTTGATGACGGTATTTGGGTTGTTCATGCTGATTCGCCTTGTTACCAGCCGGATTTTGAGGGCAACGAAGCCCAAGACGGCGATGATTTGGAAATTGAATTGACTTATATGGAAGGCTGCGAACCACCCAAGCCAAAAATGAACGCCATTACCCCGGCTTCCGGCGGCACTATTTATAATGATGAAGACGAAGACGGTACTAATGATGTGGAAGTGGTTATTCCCGCTAATGCCCTGGGCACCGGCAGTGATAATGTCACCTTCTCGGTCACGCCCAATGACAATCCGATCTCGACTCCTAATGCCACGCCCTTAAAAGCCGAGGATTTAGACGCCACCTCTGCCAGCGGCGGGGCGATCTCCAGTCTCAATACTAATATTGAAATAACCATTGATTATGGCTCTTTGGATCTGCCTGATGATTTTGATGAATCAACCATGCAGTTGGCCTACTTCGACAGCGCCAGCAATAACTGGGTAGCTATTGCCTCAACAGTCAACACCAGTAATGAAACTATCACCGCGCAGGCCGACCACTTAACTACTTTTGGCATTATTACCAATGTCCCAGACGCACCAACTAGCCCCAGTGCTGAAGCGGACGGCACCGAGATCACTCTATGCTGGAACACTTCAACCGGCGCCACCAGTTACAACGTCTATCGCAGTGATGAAGAAGACGGCACCTATACCGCTGTTGGCTCAAACGAAAGTACCGGCTACACTGATTCTGACCTAGAAGGCGAAACCACTTATTACTATAAAATAACGGCTGTTAACAGCGCCGGCGAGTCAGCTTACTCCGAGGATACTAACGCTACCACGGGCGCAGCTAGCGGCGGCCGCAATGACGTGCCAGGTGGCGGCGGATCCGCTACTGTCCCAACTACCCCGACTGCTCCAACCACTACTACCGCTGGCTCAACCGCTCTAACTGTTGGCCAGGGCGGAACAACAACTGCCACCACGAGCACGGGTTCAACACTCGTGATCAATGTTCCCGCTGGCGCCATGACCTCTGCCACTACCCTCTCGGTTACACCTCAAACGAACGCCGAAGCCGCCGCGCCCGCGCCAGCGGCCACTAGCGGTTTATTTATGGTTGGTAACTTAGTATTTGAGATCGATAATTCTAGCGGTCAAAAAACCTTTACGACCCCCCTAACTCTAACCTTTAATTATACCGACGCTCAAATCAGCGGCCTTGATGAGAATAGTTTGAAGGTTTATTGGTACGATCCCGTCACTAGCCAATGGCAACAGCTAACTACTACTATTAACACAGCCACTAATACTCTAACGGCAACGATTAGTCATTTAACCGTCTTTGGTATTTTAGGTACAGCCACGACCACCGAGCAACCTGAAGGGCCAGCTGAACAAACCCTGCCAACCGGGATTAAGCTCTACCGTTCACCCAGTGTTTCAACTGTTTTCTTGATCGACGAAACAGCTAAGACCAAACGGCCCGTCTTTAATGAGATTGTCTTTCTAGCTATGGATTATAATTGGTCAGATGTCCAGTTCGTATCGGAGAGTAAGCTAGCTGAATATACTTTAGGTAAGATGCTGCTCTACCCCGAAGGATCGGTAATTAAGTTCTTAACTTCACCTAAAGTTTTTAAAGTCGGCGCTGACTATATGCTCCATTGGATTACTAACGAAACCGTCTTTAGCCGATTGGGCTACAGCTGGAACCAGGTTAAAGATTTAACTGACTCTTTCTGGTCGCTCTTCAAAGAGAGTACGGACGTTAATTAGCTGATAATAATAAAAGAGGCTCCCGTTGGGAGCCTCTTTTTAGTTAATTTAATTTAAGCTTGTTGGGAAGAATAACTAACTAACTTCTTGTAACCCATTTCCTCATCGTAGACAACTTGAATCTTCTGAACGATATCATCCCAATTATAATTCTCCATCACATAACCACGCGACTGGCGGCCAATCTTACGAACCAATAGTGGCTGGCCCAAGAGAAATTTTAACTTTCTTTCTAAATCACTAACGCTTTTATTACGAAAGCTAAAACCATTACCTTTGACCACTTCCAGATTCTCCGCAATGTCTGAAGCTAGTACTGGCGTACCGTAACTCATCGCTTCGAGAACGGCTAAAGGCAACCCTTCGGATTCGGACGGGTGAACCACTAAAAAAGCGTTATTAAATAATTGATCTAACATTTTACCTTCCTGATAACCAGTAAAGATAATCTGCGGACTATTAGCCGCCAGTTGCTTTAACTCATCAACATAATCATCAGTAAAGGCGGAGCCACCAACAATCACTAACTTTTTGTTAGTGTGTAAATGCTGATAAGCCTGAACTAAATAATGAATACCTTTATGGCGAACCAGCCGAGCGACAGCCAAGATATAGCTACCTTTTTCTAGGGCAAATTTTTGTTTGATTAGATTATCATCGTATTTACCTTTGGGGCTGACACCATTAGGAATATAGACGGTATCACAATTAAAAATCTGCGAACAATAATATTGCAGTGTCTTAGAAACAGTAATAGTTTTGTGGGGAAAATAACACGCCGCGGCTTCACCCAGCTTTAAAGATAACCGAGCGAACCAACCCCACTTCTGGTGCTTGCGATCAATACAGTGAAAAGTAACGATTACCTTGGTTTTGGGCTTAAAAATCCGCGGAATAAAAGATAATAGAGCCGGGCCAACACCATGATAATGAATAATATCATAGTCCTGGGTTAGAGCATGCAAGGTCGAGATTAAGGTATGGGAGATAGCATCTAAATGCTTCCTTTGGATCGAGGGCAAGGTAACTAAATTAATCCCTTGAAAGCGGGATCGATTTTTAGGTGTATACCAAGGCCGACAGTAAACAAAAACTTGATTACCAGCTTTAACCAAACGACGGCTTAATTCTTCCACATGACGCTCGATGCCGCCAAATTTGGTGGGAATTCCTTTTTGTCCGATAAAGGCAATACGCATAATTTAGACTAATAATACTCTTGATTTTTAATCTCTTACCTTAGCATAATTCAATTTCTTTGTCAATACCCAGCACCTAAAAAAAGTTAGCCCCCAATGGGCTAACTTTTGTCTTAGCTAAATTGACTAAAATTGGCTAAAAATCAACCACTTTACCACCCTGATTACTAGCTCGCTTATCACTATACAAATCAGTCGTAACTGTCCCAACATACTTTTCAATAATTCGACCGGTGATTTTATCTTTGCCAGTAATCTTAATATCTTGAATAAGCGGCGCCAGTCTGCCGATCTGATCGACTCGAGGGGTCAAGATAACAGCAAAACCAGCTTGCGGCGCGATACTCAAATCACCGGCAAATTTGGCCACTTCCCCCGGTTGCCAGCTAATCTCGCGCGTAACCACATCAAAGGCTTGGCTAGCGCCCTGACCAACTGATTCCTTGGCTAACCAAGTTACATTATTAGGCAAAGTACCAGACACTCGAATATCAGTGACGTCGTTGTAAGAATTTAAAATTTTACCCATGATCCAGTACTTAGTTTCGACACCAACTACTGGCGGCAACGGACCAATGCCTAGCTGTTCGCCCTCCAAAGTATAATAACGAGCTAGAACAACCAGCTCTAAATTAGTAGTCATAATATTATTAATCGGAGATAACTCGGCGTCAAAAGCGGTTTTTTGGCCTTGGAACTCCAAAGTGTAATTAACTTTAGGCACTAAAGTTAAATAGGCCGGCGACTCCGAACCAATAGTTTTGGTCTGAGTTTTTATTTTAAATTTCACTTCACCACCTTGACCCGGCTCCAACCGAGCTAAATCGGGAAAATTATCTGGGTTGAGGATCAAGGTTTTACCCGTCAAACTAATCGACTGCTCGGTGCTAAAAGTGCTGACGTTATACAATGGGTCAGATAAATCTAAAGTAATATTAACATTTTCAATCGTCTGGTTTTCCTGATTCGAATATTTAATCAAATATTCAACCTCTTCACCAGGTAATGGCGAATAATCAGCTAGACCATTGACCAGGGCCGCCACTAAAAACTTGGGGTAGAAGATATTAGTTGATAAAACAGCTTGATTAGCCAAAAGCGGTTGCTCTTGGTGATTACAAAAGACTTGGAAGGTAGTTTTAACTTTAACCGGCGACTCAGCCTTATCCGAATTAATTTTTCCCCGGACTTTGATCGCTTTAGTCTCGCCAGCTTCTAACGTAGCTAGCGACCAGGCGCCACTAATTACCTGGGTGTCAGAATTAATCAGCGTGAAGTCACTAGACCATTGTGGTATCAGCTTAATATTATTCAATGGTTGAGAATAATTGTTTTGGATAACCAGATAAAAATCAAACGGGCTATTACTAGCGACCACCAACGGCGCCTCAACTTTTAGATCCAAAACTGAACCTTCAACTTGGTAATTAGCCTGAGCGGTTCTTTCTTCAAACCAATTCATATCGCGGCCCGATACGGCCTGCTGATAATAATCCAGGCGAGCGATGACTTTTTGCTTTGTTTGATATGGCGCCCAAACCTCGCCGGTTAACTCGAGCTGACCACCGGTTTTGGGCGGTAAATCGCCAATTAATAAAATATGCTTCTCTGGATCATAACGCTCGTCATTGGCTTTGATAAACACAAAATCAGCTGGCAAATTCATAACTATCCTAGCGGCCGTCAACTCCTGACTGCGACTAGAATTATGGTAATAAACCGTATAAATCGTCTTGGCACCACTAAGCACTGGCTGACTGACACTAATATCTAGCTTAACTTGCAACGAGACCACCCACTTAGTAAAAATAAAAGAAATAAACACATTAATCAGAATCAAACTAACAACCGCTAGACCAAGGATTAAATCCGCAATCAAATGCTTACGGTTATACTTATAACGAACTCGATAACGCCTACCCAGCCGCTCAACCGTAAAATTAAAAGGACCAATGACGAGCTGACGAATAATTTTTTTGTGGATATCCATATAATTGTGGTACACAGTACTCAGTACATAGTACCTAGGAAGCCGCTAGTCTAGCGCTAATTAACTTCCTAAAGTACTGGGTACTATGTACTGGGTACTTTTTAAAATACACTCAAACTGGTGGTTAAAATTTCTTTTTGGTTATCACCATTAATATCATTAACCATTACTTCGATCCCATCACGGTTACCGACGTCGAAAGCCAAAAAGGTGTTACCAAGCTGTTTACCTCGAGAATCATAAACTTTAACCTCGGGCTTACCACCATAGCCAGGTGCCGCTACAATCTCGGCTGCCCCGTCGCCATTAATATCCCCCACCGCGACATTAACCCCGCCACGAAAATTAGCATCAAAAGCAAACCAGCCGGCCGATAGTAGTTTACCATCTTTATTAAAAATCCGAATCTGTGGCCCGCCGCCAACGCCAGCACCGGCGATAATCTCGCTGGTGCCATCGCCATTAAGATCGCCCACCGCGACATTAACCCCGCCACGGTAGTCAGAACCATAAGCGAAAAAGCCCGGATTAATCAATCTACCCTGAGCATTAAAAACTCGAATCTGCGGCCCGCCGCCTTTTTCTGTGCCAGTAATAATCTCAATCGTACCATCGCCATTAAGATCGCCAAATGACAAATTAATCCCCTTATTATATTTCTCGCCATAAGGATAAAAAGTAGTTTCTAACGTGCCAGCCGAGTTATAAATAGCCACCGAGCGATCACCGGCGATCAAAGTCTCCAGTGAACCGTCAACATCAATATCGGTAGTCAGAATTTGGCTACTGCCGGGATATTGAGCTTTATAGGTAAAAAACCCACCCCGCTGCCGCTGACCGGTATTATCAAAAATACGCACAAACGACCCGTTAACAAAAGTAGAGCCAATGATCTCGGCCAATGGCTTAAGCAGTAAAATGCCATCATTAGAATTTAGCCTTAAATAATTGATAATCGAGCCATCGTTGGTCAATGGATCTTGGGTACCTTTAATTTTTTCCAGCTCTTCACGACCCAAGTTGACTGCCTGACGGTCGTTAGTTGAATTGACAAACACAACACCTTTCTCAAAATCCCGACGCCAAACGCCGCTACTAATTGTCGTACTATTATTATGTAAGACATCCTGCGGTCCAGAAGTTGGTTGGCCCAAAGCAACATCATACTCGTCAAACCACCAAGTTTGGCCATGGCTAGTATCACCAAAATCAAAACTATACAGACCATTACCTAATAAAGTGCTAGTTAGACCAAAACGCATCTTCTGATAATCAGCCTGGTTACCGGTATTAGCGGTATTAGCATTAACAATATGCAAAATTGTGCCAGAATAAGCCGACGTCTTGAGATAGTTACTTTGATCATTCGACCAACTATACGGAAAATTTTCAAAAACAACGCCGTTAAGCCGGTTGCCAAAACAAGTTGTACCGTTACCAATAATTATTTTGTCTTTCCCAATCAGGTTGCGAGTCTGATCAATAATTACCGCCTCACCGTTGCGCCAGGCTGGATCCGCCACGCTAGCCGTATCCTGACTACAGTTATTGTCCAAATCATAATTACTAATAAAGTAGCTAATATTATCCCAAGTATTATCCAATAAAACACCGTCCCAAAGACCACTGCTCATGATTTTGGTATTGATAAATTTAGGCAAAAAAGTATTCCAGCGGTCACCGTTAACCAAAGGACAATAGTCGCTGATATTTAATAGCCAACTACCTGACCACCAGCTGATTTTGTTTCCTGCTGCGTCTTTGAGATACCAAGCTACCGGGATACTATCCGCTAATTGACGCGAGAGCAAATAACTCTCACTGGTCAAATTAACCTCTTTGATTTCCTGACTAGCTAAATAAGCTAAAATTTTTATTTGCGGATTTAATTGGCGCAGACGGCGAATCTTATCCGGATTGCGCACCTGTTGATCCATATCCAAAACGACTAAATCCCATTTGGCTAAATTGGTAATATCCTGATCACTTAATTGCCAACTATAAAAAAGATTAGCCAATTTGGGGTACTCCTCCATCTGGCCAAAATTTAGTGGATATAAAAAAGAGGTTAGAATTAAAATAGCAATAATTGTGGGGAAAATACGTTGCATAGTGTTGTTACCTTTTTGAAGACAAAAAAGTAGCCAAAAAATCGCTGGGGCTCATAAGGCGCGACTCACTGTTCAACCTTAGTTCATCCTACCCATCCCGCTCCCAAGGAAAGATCAAAAAAGCCGGGACGGGACTACGCGCCATATTCGCCCCAGACCCCAATTATTTCTAAATGTTCAACGCGACTAAATAATTAAACTCGGCGGGGTTTGGGGTCGGCACGGGGCCGGAGCCGAGCTCCGACTCGTTCTGATTACGCCGAGGAGCGAGGCGAGTTAAACCTTCAGCGGGTAAACAACGCTTTGCCCCTTGCCGACCCCAAAACTTTTTTATGTTACTTTTTTAGTTATAAAAAAGTAACAACTAAACACCAACTAACGTGGTATAAACCTTCATCAACTCTCCATAATGCTTCTCCGGACTGTAATTAAGCCGAGCGCGAGCGCGAGCTTGTTCACCACGCAAAACTAATTCGGAATCGCTTAACTTATAAATCTTTTCTAAAACCAGTTTTAATTCATCAACTACACCGGCAGAAAAAACAAAACCATCATATTGGTCGGTGATCAACTCGGGTAAACCACCCAACTTGGTCGCCACCACCACTTTGCCCAATGCCTGGGCCTCCAGTACCGAATAAGGATTGTTCTCATACCATTCTGATGGTACTACCACTGCCCGAGCACCACTGATAATTTCTTTAACCTGATCACCAGCCACTCGACCTAAAACCTTAATGTTTTTTTGCCCTTTAGTCAAGGCTAAAATCTCGTCTTGAAGCGGGCCCTCGCCTAAAATTTGCAATTTAGCCTGCGGCAGAGCCAAAACCGCCTTAACCAAAGTCAGAATCCCTTTTTCTGGAACCAACCGCCCGGCATAAACTAAATAATCGCCCACTGTAGAAATAGCTTCAAACTGAGCCAAATCAATAAAATTATAAATCTGCCTAATTTCTTTTTTGACCCCCCAATCCTGACAGACCTCTTGCATAAATTTACTCGGTGCGATATAGGTCTGGATGCCCCGACGATAGCCACCATAAATTTTGACCGCTGTCTGCTCGAGGCCGGCCCAAGCGCCTTGTAGATAAGAATTATGAACGCAGCGATGTAAACAAGCGTTATAATAATGATATCGATAGCAGCGATCACAAACCGCGCCTTGGGTATACAGCCGATAGTTAGGACAAATCAGCTGATAATCATGCAACGTCCAAACCACTGGAATCTTATGTTTTCTAAAAACAGAAATTATTGACGGCGTCAGCTGGTGAGCAAAATTTTGCAGATGGACAACATCAGGCTTAAAATCTTTAACTAAAGCGGCCACTTTCTTTTTGGCTTCTAGCGAATAAAAATAATGGCCCGCCGTTTGGAGATCTTTAGCCAAACCCTGTTGCTGGTCGAGCTTAACTTCCGAGATAAAATATTTACTCCAGGGTGAGGGTAAATTATCCGGGTGAGCCATGCTAAAAATCGCCACTTCGTGGCCATGGGATTTTAGTAATTCGGCTAGACTTAAAAGATAAGTCTCAGCACCGCCGCGACGGTAATAAAATTTATTAACTAATAAAACTTTCATATAATTTTTGATATTCGCTAATCATAGTTTCTAGGCCAAATTTTTCTTTGGTCAAAGCCTGACCTTGCAAACCAAGGCTCTTTCTTAATTCCGGATCTAGAATTAATTGACGCAGAGCCTGAGCTAAGTTTTTTTCATCTTTGGCTGGTACCAAAATCCCAGTTTGGTTAGGTAAGACCACCTCAGGAATACCACCAACCCGAGTAGCCACCACCGGCAACCCCGCCAACCCCGCCTCGATTAGAGCAATCGATAATCCTTCTTCTAGCGAAGGTAGGACAAAAATATCCATCTGCTCTAGATAACGTTTGATATCCAACTGCCAACCAAAAAACTTGATTCGGTGATCTAGATCAGAGCGCCGCGCTAAGTCTTCGAGCCGGCCACGGTCCGCTCCGTCACCTACCAACCAACATTCCCAATTTAATTCCCGGATCCGATCTAGGGCCTTAATTAAATAAGTATAACCTTTATCTCGCTCGAGCCGACTAATCGAGCCAATGATCAACCGATTGTGCTGGCGTTGTTTTTCCAGCTTAGCCATTTTAACACCATTATGGATAACGCTAATCTTGTTTGGTTCGATTTTTTCTACCTGCACCGAATAGCCCTTAGCGGCTTGAGAGACCGCCACAATCCGCTGAGTTACTTTGGCTAAGCGATATTTCAACCATTTTTTTATCTTGCCTTCTTGATAATTTAAACTATGCTCAGTGGAAATAATAATTGGCTTACCGTCGCGTCTCGCTAGCCAAGCGGCCAAGCGGCCATAGGTATCAGCGCCAAATAAATGAGTGTGAATAATATCCGGCTGTTCGGCTTTTAAATATTGATATAACCGCCATAAAGTACCCAAACCTAATTTGGTCGATTTGCCAATGATTTTAACTTCAATCCCCTGCTGCAGAAGTTTTTCCGCCAAAATCCCGCCCCGGACCACCGCCACGACTTTAACTTGGTATTTATCTCTGGGTAAATGAGTGGCCAAATCCACCACCATTTTTTCGGCGCCACCAATACCCAGGGTCGCTACAATTTGAATTATTTTGATCATGAGCTAGTGCTTAATACATAGTACATAATACAATAGTAACAAATAACTAACTTCCCCGGTCAACTGCAACCTTGGAATTCACCGAATAATACTGGAATTAGTAGCTGCGTACTAGGTACTGTGTACTAGGTGCTATTTTTAACAAACTTCGTCGCGGCTAAAGCAACGCCTAACGGAAACCACATTTTGGAAACAAAATAAGACGTCTGAAAAAGCTGAAAAACCATAGCGCCAATAGCGACCACTAAACAAATCAAAACCACGCTCGACCATGGGTCCTGTCTAGTCAAGGCAAATCGGTAAGCCCAGACAATCCGCCACAAAACAAAAACCAATAATAAAGTAAAGGTAAACAAACCCAGAACGCCCGACTCAGCCAATAGTTTTTGGATCACTCCGTGCGACTCTTGAGTATCGCCAAACTCCAGCATAAAAATCGGATCACTGGCTACCAGCTCAGTAAAACTACCTGCGCCATTACCTAATAATGGATGTTTGTGCCACGACTGGATGGCAATCGTTGTCAGATACAATCGATGCCAATTAGAGCTCTGGGCAATATAGCTGGTCGAAAACAAATACATATAAATCAAAGCCGGCGAGAGACAAATAGCGATCAAGACTGTGTAAACCACAATCTTTTGCCACTGGCGCCAGTACTGGATTAGAAATAAGATTAATAACTCCACAATCAAGGCAATCCAGCCTGTCCGCGAAAAAGTCGCTAAATTAATCAAAACCATTAATAAGACACCCAAAAATAACCAACGTTTTCTGTTGCCTTCTCTAGCCTGCCAAATCAAAATTACGCTAAACGGAATAGCGGCGATCAGCACCTCGGCAATCAGATTATGATTCCAGCCTAATGGCCGGATACCAAAGAGCGCTAACGGCACCGCCCGCCGAAAAAAGCCCTCAGCGCCGACACCAGCTATCAACGACCAGAGACCCATGATCGCCACACTAATACCCAAGAAATAAAAAATCTTAAAAATGTTTTTGAGGATTTTTTTGTCCTCAATCAGATTGTAAGGCAAGATAACAAACATCAGATAAAAAAATGACAACGGCCGCAGAATATATTTGATAGTCAAAAGATTGTCAGCCGCATTAATCAATGACAAACTAGAAGCAATAATAAACAAGACAAAATAAAATAAACCCGGGAAATTGGCCCAAGATAGCTTTTGTTCACCTTTGAAATGGCGCACTAACGCCTTGATCGCCCAAGCGACAAAAACTACCATTGCTAAGACATCAACATAGGGCACGTTTAAGTCTTTATAAATTATTTCCAGATAAGTCAGCGGGTACAAAAAAGTAATCAAATAAAGGCCCAGGGTGGTATAACGGTAAAAAAGGCCAATTGCCAAAACCAGAATTAGGACAAATAAAATATAGCTGGGTTTTATTATCACAGCTAAAACCGCCAAAATTACCAAAAAAATGGCTAGCAAATAAATTTGGGCCTGATTTTCTTTGTTCATTAACTTAATTATATCCTATTTAAGCCAAAAAATAAAGATTAGTCCGTCCTCAGCCCATAGTAATCCGTATGTCATGACGGTGGATCACCCATCATCCACGATTATTCCGATCCTTACCCCAATTTTTGGGGTTATTTTTAATATATTGGTAAATTTTTTGATATTCCCATTGGTTACGGATAACCCGGTCATGGAACGACCGTTGCCATTGAAAATGGAAATCACGGGAACGAATTTGTTTGGTCACAACATTTTTAAATGAATTAACAATTTTCGATAACAAACCATATCGCATTGTAGGGACAGGGCATTGCCCTGTCCCTACGGGATCATCAATCATAATTATTCCGTGTAAATGGTTGGGCATAACGACAAAAATATCAATTTGAATATTTAAATAATGTTGGGGTATTTGTTGCCAACATTTTTTGGCGATTTTACCATATTCATTCAATACCATTTTCCCGTTGATAACATCGCCAAAAACCATTTCCTTATTGTGGGTGCAAATGGTAATGAAATATTGGCCAATTTGGGAATAATCATATCCTAACCAACGGTTTAATTTGCGTTCACGGTATTCAACCATAGTGCCATGATAAATGGCTGGGGATTAAAAAAATCTAAAATATTTTATCAATAAAAAAACCCGTACGGAGTACGGGACCTGCTCCACTGAGGAAGATCAGGGTTTGGTAATGGTTCCCTCCTGGGGAAATGGGGTCAGGGCGCGTAGTTGGCCCGGACCATGTACTCCTCGGTCCACGCCGGGTTGGAGTAGTAGTCCTCCAGCCAAGCGTCGGAACATTCATCAAGCGGGAGCACGGTGGGCGGCGTGGTGCAGGACGACGCGTAGTACTCACCCAGACCGGCGGGGCTGGCCTTCCAACGGAGTTGGCTCCACTGTCCCAAATGGACGACGGTGAAGACTCCATTGATGTCCAACCCGCAGTCTTGGCAGTTGCAGATGAGCTGCGCCGCGAAGGGGTGCTCGTCGGTGCCGTTGCAGCGGTCACCCGGCGGGGTGCCCGACTCGGTCACCGCCACCAGGAATTCCACCGTCGCGCTGGCCGCGCCGCACGTGTCGATGAAGTACAGCCGCAGAACGTGAAAGCCGACGGTCAAAGAAGCGGTGCCGTAGTGGTACTCGTAGGGTCCTTCGCCCTGCGACCACGAGGAACAGACAACCGTCGGGGGTAACAACGACGGCACATAGGCGCTGCCGTCCACGGCGAACTGCACCCGGCCGCGCTCGGTGACGCTGCTCAGGTTGCAGTCGGCGTCCAGGTAGTTGACCACAATGTCCAGGTTCGCGCCCTGGGCAAAAATGATCGGGTCGCTGGCCGGCACGCCGTCGACCAAAACCTGGTTGAGCCCGATGATCGGCGCCGTGTTGTCCTGGCACTCGGTGCTGATGGTGGTACATGAGTCGTTGCCCTCGTCGCACTGTTGCGTCAAGGGGTTGCACTCGTCCGGGCCGACGTTGACGCACTGGCCAACCTGGCACTCGTCCAAACCGTCGCACCAGTAGCCGTTGTTGCAGGCGCTGCCGTTGATCTTGTCGGTCCAGCCCGTGGGGTTGAGCCCGGGCTGGCACTCTTCGCACTGATTCAGGGGGTTGTCGTCCCCGGTCTGGTAGACGTACCCGCTGATCGTGCACTCGGTGGGCACAGGGATCAGATCGCATTCGTCGTTGCTTTCGTCACACACCTCGGTGATCGGATCGCACTCGTCGGGACCCACGTTGGCGCAGACGCCGGCCTGGCACTCGTCCAAACCGTCGCACCAGTAACCGTTGTCACAAACCGCACCGTTGGGACGGACGGTCCAGCCCGTGGGGTTGAGCCCGGGCTGACATTCTTCGCAGGGATTCGCGGGGTTGATGGCGCCGCTCTCGTAGTGATAGCCGTTGATGATGCATTCGTTGTCGTCGTCATCGTCGTCATCGTCACCCAACGGATCGCATTCATCCGCGGACTCGTTGCAAACCTCCGTGAGGGGGCTGCACTCGTCCGGCCCGACGTTCACGCAGTCGCCGGCCTGGCACTCGTCCGGGCCGTCACACCAATAGCCGTTGCTGCAAACCGCACCGTTGGGACGGACGGTCCAGCCCGTGGAGTCGAGCCCGGGCTGACATTCTTCACAGGAATTCGCGGGGTTGATGGCGCCGCTCTCGTAGTGATAGCCGTTGATGATGCATTCGTTGTCGTCGTCATCATCCAGGGAGATGTCATCATCGGTGTCGCCACCGTTGTCGTCGTCATCGCCGCCGCCGTACTCGCAGGCGACAACGAAGCCGACAATCAGGAAAAAGAACAAGGCGACCAACAGTCCGTTGGTCAGGGGGGTTCTCGTCGTCTTCATTTCGAAACCTCCGTTTGCAGAAGACATTACTCACTTCGTTTCTGTCGCTTCGGTGTTTTACCAGGAAATTACGATTCGTCCCGCGCCACCGAAATAGCGGGATTCATCGGTTACCAGGGGGTTATCAAAGTCGGGCGACCATTGTCGCCAGCCAAAGGCCGGTCCGAGCATCAGCCGAATCGGGTGTTGCCCGAAGAGCCAGTACTCATAACCGATACCCAGGCTGACAAATTGGTCAAGACCATACGGTCCGCCCTGACTGCCCAGACTCTCCGAGATGGCGTTGCCGCTCACCTCAAAGGCCAGATAGTGGGACGGGGTAATGGCCCAGGCCGCGCCAAGATGGCCGCTCCCAATGAGGGAGTTGTGATAGCCATACCCGACGTAGCCACCGACCCGAAGCACGTTGGGTTGTCCGGCGATGGTGAAATCGCCCTCAACCTCGAGAACGCCGAAACCGCTTGCGTGTTGCGCATTCGCGGTAACGACACCTCCAGCACCAACGTGCAGAAATTTCGGCCAAGACACAGTAACCGGAACAGGAACAAGAACAGGAACTTTTCCCGAGGGACGTTGCGTCCGCTCGGCTGCGAGTCGCTGACCCGATTCTGCCGTGTTAAGGGCAGCTTGGGCCCGGGCTCGCAGATCCGCAAAGTCATCCCCGGTGTAGATCCGGAGGAAGGCTTGGCCTCGGTCTTGAACCTTGGCCCAGTCTTTTGACTTTACTGCGGCTTCAATCTCTTCGACCTCCTCTTCCGCCAGTTGGCGGTTGACTTGCCCCACCATCTCAGGCAGGGTGCCCCTGGTGATCACCAGGGCGGTGACCGCCGTAGGCGGAGTGAGGTCAGGCGGGGTAGTGGTGGGTTCTTCTGTCTCAGACGGCAGATTAGGCTCAGCCTGCGCCAAGACCCTTTCCGACCACCGAGACGTCTCTGGCTCTGGGGCGTTAGTCACCCGGTAGCGCTCACCTGGCGGCGGCGCCGACACGGTGTACTCCCGATAGCCCCCTTGGCCGTAGACAAGTTGGAACTCATCATTAAGCCAGTGAACTGCCGGGGTTGTACTAACGTCCCAGATCTCCACCCAAACTTCTTCTTCCAGCACATCGCTGCCCAAGGTGAGCATAATGGCCTCACCCTTGTACGGATATTCGGTCCACTGACCGTCCACCAGTACGCGGGCAATGATCCGACCGTCACGTGGTGTCTCCTTAAACCGCAGCTCTAACCGGTCGGAATTGGGCGGCGGGGTAAAGGTTCTGATGCACGGGCCGGCATCAATCGGTATTTCCGGCCCGTCATATCCGGCAGATTGCACCCGGATGGCCTCAGCCACGCCCAAATACCCGTAGAGCGTGACCTCCGCGACTTCGGTTACCGGTTTAGCCAGGATATGATGCCAGACCTGGTACTTGTACGTACCGGCCGTGACTGTCGCTTTCCAGGGATGGTTGCTGTCAAATGGATGGCTCTCGGGATCCCTATTTCCCGGTCGCCACAACCTCAGCTCATACACGCCGTCAGGGCAGATTGCGCTGGTGGCGCATTGAATCCCGATCACGGGCGGTTTGAGTTTCGGTGGTGAACCGCGAGCAACCGCTTCCTCCACTGACCCGAAGATCAGCAGGAGGAAGACGGCTATCAGGAACTTTCCTTTGGTCTTCGTGACTTCCTCCTTTCTAGAAGCGGTAACCGACCCGGAACATCACCCCGTAGGGGATGGTGACGCGCGTAACGTCTTCCTGGGCCGGGCTCTTGGACTCGAACTGGAGTCCGCAGTTGGGGCCAACACCCCAGATCAGCCGATCGTCGAAGTGACGGCCAACCAGGCCGGCGTTAAGGATCGGAAACCCCCAGCGATCGGTATGGTTGCCGTGCTCGACTTGGAACCACCGCGAGGTGATCCCAGCTTCGAAACCGGCCCAGCTCTCGCCGAAAATACGGTACCCGCCACCGACCTCGGTGTCGAGACCCGCATGTTGGTTGGGGCCCAACCCGCCGTGGAAGAAGAACTCGTGCCTTCCCCACAGCAGGTCAAACCCGCCTTCGGCGATGAAGTAGGAGTAATTGCCGTTGCTGTCCATGTAGGTTTGGTAACCCGCGTACAGCAGAGCGCTCACCCCGTCGCCGCCGCTCGCACCCGCAGCACCCGGTCTGGCGGTCGGCATGAAGATCCGCGAGATGATGCCTTGCGGGCTATCCCGGTTCTCCACCCGAACTTCTTCATCCGGATCAACCGGTTCGATCTCAACGTCCGCAATCCCGCGGCCACGCTCACCCGGAGCGCCAGCCGCACCGCTGGTCGGCGGTTTGCGAACATAAATCCGAACCACCCGGTTTTTGTTGCGGAAGTTCCCGTCGGCATCGCACAAAGTTTGTGCCTCGGGGAGACCAGCCTCAATCTCAACTCGCTTTACCTCAGTTGCCCGCAGGTGAGCGAGTTGGCCGTTGCCGGTGAAGCCGCTGGTTTCGCCGTGGTAATCGGCGTAACCAGTAAACTTCACTTCCCAGCCCGGGTAGTCGGACCTAATCTTGGCGGCGACCGCCTTCAGCTTATCCATCTGTGCCTGACGCACATTGGACGGAAAAGCTTCCGGCAATCGCCACTCGTTGATCGTAAAATCGGCGGTGGCGTGGATCAGGATCCACCCATCGCCGGCCTCTGCCGTTTTGGCACTTGCCAGGATGGCGAGCGCCACGATGGACAATGCCACCGCCAACAGGATTCTTCGCACAATTGCCTCCTTCCTACGTCTTTTGCGTAGGTATCAGAAAGGTTGAATCACCGTTTTAAGACTCATCTAGCACTAACTTCTGCCAAATAACTTATCAAACAAAAGTTAGTGCTAGATTGCTAGAGTTAAAAACACTAATGACAAAAATTAACACTTTATAATAACTTTATAACTTTTGAACTTTATAACTTGTTTTTGATGTCTCTCTACACTGACATGTTTGTCAACGAACTAACCAGCCAGCCCTAGCCTTTGCCAAATAGCTTATCAGACAAAAGCTAGAGCTGGGTAAAAGCACTCAGTCTGGTCTATTAACCGCTAGGCTAACAGACCAATTCAATGCTTTTTTGTTTTCTTGCTTTTTTGCTTTCTTGATTAGACTTCAATCCCTCGGCTGTCTTCCTCCGTGGAAACCGGATACGCCCAGTGGTCGTACATTGTTTCAATTTTATCATCAGTCAGATCTGACTCCATCACCGACGCCACTGGCTCAGCCGCCACTCGCACCGGCACCAATTGCGGCTCAGCTGAATTCAAAATATTCTCGATACTAATTTTGGTCTTAGCTACTTCGCCATCATTACTAAACCGCACCGGAATCACCGCCTCATCATCAATCGTCTCTTGAGCTAAAACCGATTGAGATTGTGGTCGAGCGTTGACTAATGTTTTATTTAGAGCCGCCGCCAGATCGCTATTCAATCTAGTTGTAGCTACTGTTTTATTTTTTTCTTCGCCCAATAAATAAATCACGGCTAGACTTAAAACTGCACCTAGCGCTAGGGCGATCCCCAGATTTATAACGATGTTAGGCTGGACTGGGTAACGTGAAGTTAACGGCGCATCAATATTTTTGATTCCAACTTCTTGGCCACCGCCATGATACTCTGATCCCTGGTTAACCAAAACCGAGGAGATCGCTTGGGCGTAGGCAATCGCCTGATTGCGATTGTGATGATAGACCTCGATTTTTAAAATACCGGTCTCGGGCACCACCTCGGCGTTGACTGTCCGCTGCCATTCTTTTTTGCGCTCGATCGGATCAATCGATAGATCATCTTTGAGGGTGGAATTAGTCTGCGTCACCCGATCTAGAAAAGATGAGGTATAAACCACCGAAGCTAGATTACTAGCCATCTTCTCAGCGGAACGCAAGGCCGTATAGGCATCAATCGAGGCCCCCTGCTTTTGGATAACCAAAAGCTGGATGGTCGAACGGTATTTGAAAGTCTGGACCAAGGTCAAAACCAAGGTAATAATCAAAATACCGCCGATAATACCAACTAAAATTTGGTAACGACTTTTCACTAGTTTTAGATACTGATTTAAATTCATAAATTTAAATTTAGATTTAAATAAATTATAAATAAATAACCGATCAAATAACACGCGTAATTATTTAGCTAAAATTAGCCAATTTTTTTCGCTGTTAATTCTAAAAATGATCTTTACTTTTAATCCCGTACCTTAGCATAAACATGAATCTTTGTCAACAAGAAGTCTTTTGGGGATAAATGAGCTCCAGCACCTTCATATTTATAATGCCACCGAACAAAAAAACAAACATCAAAAAAGGACCACTTCGATCCCCTTTTTTATTAAATAATCTTTATTAAAATTATTCTCCCAACTTCTCCAATTTAACCGTTATTTTAAGCTCTTGACCCTCAGGCACGGCGGCTGATTGGCGCCAAACGGTCAGACTAACTTCGTCGCCCACTTTATAGCCCTGAATTAACTGCGCCAAACTTTGACTTTCGTTTATCTCTTCGCCTTCAACTTTTAAGATAACATCGCCAACCAATAAACCAGCGCTCTCGGCCGGACTCTTTGGCCGGACGCCAAGAATGTTCAAACTTTTATTACTATAAAGCAACGCTCCCCTACCGAGCTGACGAACTTCTTTGGCTGCGTCCGCAGCCAAAACTAAATGCGACAGATCTAAATAATTTACACCCAAATAAATACGTTGAACCTGCTGATCTTTTAAGACTTGATTAATTAAAACCGCAAAATTATTCAGAGGCAAAATCACTTTAGCTTTTTCCCAACTAACAACCAAACCAATCACTTGCCCTTGGTCGTCAATCACCGGGCTACCAATCGGCGCGTCAGCTAAGTCCTCATTGGTTAAAATATAATTATCCAATTGCTCCGACGACATCACTCGATCTGCTGATTGATTAGCTGGCTGATAAAAAGTATTTTGAATATTAACAATTTTGGTGCCGCCAGCGCCGCCCAACGTTAGGCTAACTTGACCAGGCTGGATAATCTGACTTTTGTTAAAATGCAGAATCGGCAAATTAGTCGCGGCGATTTTACAAAACACAGCCTCAGTCAAAGAGTCGGCAATTACTCGCTCAATAGAATATGTCTCGCCGCGTTTGGTCGCTACAACATAGTTTGCATAATTGCCTTTTATAACCTGCTTGGTCGTTACCAACCAACCGTCATTAGTCAAAATAAAACCTCGACCCAAACTCTCGTCATCAAAGTAAGAGCTAAGCAAAACATCCGAACCGGCGTTATCTTTTTTTACAAAAAAATTGACTGTCCCCTGTTCCAGATTATCTAACAAACCACCAACTTGAATCTGTTTAGCTGTTCCCAGTAGTGAATTCTCCGACCGACGAATAACAATCTCTAATGGCTCTTCACCACCGCTCTGGGATATAAATTTATACTGACTCAACAACTCATAAAAGTTGCTGTTCAAGTCTTGGAGTAAACGAGTATCCAAAAAATAATTAAGAAACAACGACCGAGAAGAAAAATTACCCACCGCTCCAGCGGCAAAACCGACAATCATCGAAATCAATAAAACCAAAATGATAATTTTTGACCGTTCATTTTTATATTGATCAAACATAGGTTACTCTATTTAATACCCAATTAAAGAATACGTCAACTACCTAGCCACCGCTCAGACGATTACATCCACTGGGCGGTCGCCAAGACCAAAACTAAAATGCTCAAACTAACAATCAAATAACGCTTAATCATCTCCGGCTGTAAAATTTTTAATAGCCAATTACGCGACAAATTGATTACCGAATAATAAACCACGGTCAAAACTAAAGCCTTAATATAGAACGTATTAGGCAAAAAATTTAATACCCAAAAAAGCTCGATCATCACCAAACTGTCGATTAGAATAAACAGCCAACTCTGGCCCAATTTAAGCCCGGCGATCCACATACTTTGATAAAAAAGTAAAATACAGCAAGCCAAAAGTAGAATCGCTACCACATAAACCGCCCAGTTTAAAAAAACAATCAAACTATAGAGAACCGTCGTCAGAACAAAAATAGATAACGTATTGATATTATTAGAAATAATCTCAAACGATCGAGCCGAATAGCTGGCCCCACGATAAAACCGATCAAATAAATTCTGGAGGGTAGCTAAAATAACAACGGCGCTTAGCCAAACTAGTACTTGCTGCCACCAAGTCGACTCCAAAATCACTAAGAACCCAAAAATAGCCACCACAAAAAATAACGGGCTGAGCGAAAAACGCCAAAATTCCCGGCGATGAAAACTCGACTGTAGTTGACTGACCGCTAGCGGCCGCAGCGTCAAATACCAAATCGCTAGAGCAATAACTAATATGGTTAGACAAAAGGCTTCGACAATCGCCAAAGGTTGACCAAGCCAAATTTCCCAAATAACCACCAGCAAGGCTGGCGCTAAAAAAACGGTTAATCGTTTTAACAAAATATTATCCTTCACAATGATTATTATTTGGCCGACTTCGGGACCAAATTTAATTTAATTATCCCCGGCTCAAGGCTAATCCCTTTTAATTCCAAGGGCACGCCGCTCAATTTACTTAGTTCCGAAGCCAGCATCTTTTGGACATAAGACTCGCCAATAAAACGCGGGATAACCAAATTACCGATCTTGAGCTGGTTGACCTTAATCTTTTTTTCGTCATCTAATAATGGCACAATATTAACTGTCAAAAAACCGCGCAGTGGTTTTTCTAATTGAACAAAAAACTCAATCCCACTATCGGCAACGGCCACTTGAACATAACTAACAACCAAACTTTCGCTATCACTCTCCAAAAAACCATTCTGCACTACGGCGGTCAACTCGGCCTCGGTTAAACTGAGATCTATTTCTTTAGCTCCCAAGATAACACTTTGGCCCAGCTTATTATTAAAACTCTCCAAATCGCTCGGCGTGGCTGTTACCAAATGACTCGGCGCCGGGGTCTGGTAAAACAGAGCCGAAAAAATAGGGATCTGGAATAGGCCAGTTCTAGCTAGAGTATAACCAGCTAGACTGCTAAAAAGTAAAAGCAAAACTAACAAAAAAAGAACGCAATTACCGCAGCTAAATAAGCTTCTTTTTTTGATAACCGTTTTTTCTGGTCGCAGCTTCTGTGCTTCTTCTTTAATCGCTTGTTGGATATCGGCTGGCGCGCTGGCCAAAGATTGATTGTCGTCTAGGCGAGTCATTATTTTGCTTCTCCTTTTAGCCAAGGATTGTCGGTCAAAATTTGGTCTAACCGAGCATTAGCCTCGTCAACTCGGTCACTATCACCTTGCAACCCTTGCTCTAAAATATTAAAAGTAATAACTAGATCTAAATGGAGTCCCTGATATTTGGCGGGCAACTTTAGATCCAACAATTGGTTTTTGGTCTGAGTCGCTAGCGCCAGCCACTTTGATTCATCTTGATCATTTGCTAAAATAGCGCTTCGTTGCTGTAGATAGCTAGAAATAATCTCAGTGCTTTTGGCCTGATAATTAGCCGCTAAATCCTGAGTAGCTACCTCTTTTTCCGCTTCTGTGGCGGCCTGCATCTCTTGAATCGTCTGAGAACTATCCGGCGAACCAACAACCGGTAGACTATCATTACTCAAACTAGCTAATATTATCAAGATCAAACCAAAGGTCACCAGCACCGCTAATAATAAAACAACGACTTTGTTATTGGCATCTTTCCAAGGCATATTTTGTTTTTATTTAATTATTTATTACTTAATTTAATTTTCTTCCAGCCGTTCAAAAAAATCAGCCGTAATCACCATCAGAGCCGTCGCTACCGGAATAGCTAATAAAATCCCGATCAAACCACCAATCTTAGCGCCAATCATTAGGGCAATGATTGTCACTACTGGATTAAGCCCAACGGCCCGCCGCATAACCTGGGGCACCAGAATATTATTTTCTAACCACTGCATCACAACATAAAAAATCAAAACAAACAAAGCTAACGACGGTGAAACGGTAAAAGCGACAAAAATCGCCGGGATAGCCGAAAGAATCGGCCCCAAATATGGAATAAACTCACCCAAAAAAGCGATCAAAGCTAAGACCAAAGCAAACTGACGCATAGTTGGATCAATAAAACCAAACCCGTTCATGCCAATAAAAACTAAACAGCCAACAATTAATGACAGAACCACCTGTCCTCGCAGCCAGAGACCGATTTTATCTTTAACCTTGTAGATCAACTGAGTCAAATAAGGCTGATATTTAGCCGGCGCCACCAGCCGCAGGATTCTTTTAACCGCATTTTCTTCGACAATAATATAAAAAGTAATAACCAAAATGACACAAAAAGAAATTACCCCGCCAAAAATGCTAATCACAGTTGATAATACACTCTGACCGCTGTTTTCTAAAGTTAGCTGCAACGATTTTAAGCTCTGCTGAATACTGTCGCCTAATCCATGCTGACGAGAATAGTATTAATATTAGATAAACTAGTATCAATCTTCTGCCAATAAGCCGGAAAATTGGAAGAAAACTTCTGAATCTGGTTAGAAACTAACGGCACAAATAAAATAATAACTAAACTGATCAAAACGATCAGCGTTAGATAAATCGTCAAAACGCTGACCCAAGCCGGTATCCGATGGCGCCGAAGCCAGCTAACCAGCGGATCAATAGCCGAAACAAAGATTAAAGCCACAAATAAAATAATCAAAATCCCTTTGATCAAATACAAAAACCATAATAACAAAATTACGGCCACGATTTTAAAAATCGAAGAAGTGGAAAGCTCAATTTTGACCTTTTGGTCCGGCATAGTAATTTGCTCTAATTATACAAAAAATAAAGCAAAATAACAACTTAACCAACCAGCATCCCACTTCTTAGAGAATTGACAAAAACTGATAATCAGTTAATATTATCTTAACCTCAAATAAGGAGTTGCCGGTGAGTAACAAAAGTTTTGCTATCTGCATGGCTATTGGCGCTCTGATCATCGTCCTACTGTTCTGGGTTACTGACTGGGGACAACACCCCCTCTTCGGCACCCTGGGCGGTGAAGAAACAGCTTCCACCCCGGCGATAGCCGCGCAGCCAGAGCCAGCCGATTCACCAAGGCCTGATGGTGGCAGCCAAACAACCGAACCAGAATGGGTCCTGGGCCAAGAAATAGTGGTCCACGGCCGTCGATCAGACGCAAAAACTCAATAACCAGGAGGACGCAACTAGCGGTTTAGCCGCTTTTTTTTATTGACAGCCGCATATCCATTATTTAAAATATAGCCAACTATCTCAGGAGGATTTTTTTATGAAGCGGACAACTAGCGCGATGTTGGTGATCTTGGCTGGAATGGTTTTGCTCCTGGTCAACGGACAGGAGCGGTCAGATTACATCAACATGCAGAGCAGTGATAACGCTAATGACAGCAGCAGTATCGCCATCCGATCTATTGGTCAATCGGCTACCGAGACCGAGACTATCCTGTCGGAATTGGATGTAGTCGTCACCTGCATCGATGCCTATAGCGTTGCCTACTGCGACTGCAGCGCGGACACGCTGTTGACCGAGGAGATGGAACGAGCAGTAGAGCTCTGTGAAACCGGTCATCCGGCCTACGGCGGTGTCTACCTGCAATGTATCATCGACCACTACGATGATGCTGATTGTCAGGAGTTGATGGACTGCCTGGAAGAAGTCAGTCAGCCCTATGCTCCAGTGACATTTTCTCCCACCAAAACCACCATCGGGTAACAGCCAACGCGCTACTACCTCTAACGGGACCTTCCCGTTTTTTTTATTGGCTAAATATCCACAATTTAATCTAAAAATCTATTGACTTTTTTATAAAAATATTCTACAATTTGATGTCCTTAATTCTAAGGACAAACCGAAAACAACCGCGTAAAGGAGGGTACATGAACGCGGATGGTCCTAGTTCGACCGAACGGCAGTTGCGGTTACTTCGCTGGGTGATTGCCCTGAACGTCCTGGCGACAGTAATCGAAATCTTCGGCTTCTGCCAGACATTCAGCCTGGCAGTAGTCGTCAATGTAGTCATGGGGCTGGTAGATGCCAGCGCCTTGGGCCTCAACTACTACGGTAGGAGGCTCGAGGAAAAAAACGGCCAGCGCAAGGCCAAAGAGGACCGGGCGAAAAAAATCGCCCACTACTCCAATTTGGCTATCGGTGCCATTTGCCTCGCACCCATGATTTCCGCGGCGTACCGGCTGTACGTCAACCAAACAACCGGCGAGGTCTTGCCGTTCAACGGCACTCTGATCATGCTGGTTGCCGGCCTCGGACTGCTCTGTGATGGGATCTCCCTTAAGATCTATCCGGAGCAAAACGGCAACGAGAGTTCGCCGAATATCCGGTCTGGGAAGATCAAAGTGATCAACGGGGTTGTTAGTTGCGGTACCTCGTTTATCACTGGCGCCATCATCTGGCGCTTCGGCTTCCATTGGCTGGATTCAGTCGCCGCCATCGGCGTCGGTGGCTTCATCCTGTGGTTGCTCTGGGACGAATTCCGGAACAATCACTGATCACCAACCTTGGCCTAAGCTAACCACGCTGCGGCCTTTTTTTATTGATTAGTACACAGTGCAGAGTACTATAGTACACAGTAACTTATAACCCAGCGACGACAGATTTTAGATTTCTATGGACTATGTACTAGGTACTGTGTACTATTTCTTGGTATAATATGATTACTTCTATGCCCATTCTTGCTGACAATAAAAAAGCCCTTTTTGACTACCAAGTCGTTAAAACTTGGGAAGCGGGTTTGATTTTGACTGGCCAGGAGGTCAAATCTGTTCGCAATAAACAGCTTAGCCTTAAAGAATCTTACGTGGTTATTAACTTAACCGCTAACCGGTCGCCTCAAGCTTATCTGCTCAACTGCCATATCTCGCCCTACAAAATGGCCGGCCACTTAACTGGCTATGATCCGACTCGCACTCGCCGCCTCTTATTACACCAAAAAGAGATCAATTCGCTTTATGGCCAAGCGCAGCAAGCTGGCTTGACATTAATCCCCTTACGAGTGTATACTAAGGGAACTAAAATTAAAGTTGAAATTGGCTTAGTTAAAGGAAAAAAACAGTTTGATAAGCGAACGGCCATCAAAAAACGTGAGGTCGACCGCGAACTCCGCCGTAAATTGAAAAATATCTAGTTCTTTATGTGGACCTGTCCCCCTGTTTCGGCGCATCTTAAATTGATAGAACCACAAAGTGAGGCGCCAGCCGCTCCCACTCCTAAGGTTTTTAAAATGCTTAAGGTGAATGGAAATGGGGGGATGACGGGTTTCGCTAGGAAGATTATTGATTAAACTAGGCAAGTCGAGCTAGTACTCTCGTAAAACAGGCTAAAAAATATAAGTGCCAACTTATACAACAAAGCCAAACAAGCAGTAGCTTCGCTATTTGCTGTTCCGGCCTTTGCTCCAGTCGTCGCCTAATTGCGTACGACTCATCGGTCCCTGATGTCTAATAGGGGTTTTACCGGTGTTATACCTTAGACTAGATAAACCGGACGGTCTGGGGCCGTTTATCAAAAATTACCAGACTAGGTAAGCTCGGGTTTTGTCCGTTTTCCACTTAGCTGACCGAACCAAACCAAATGTGACTACGCTTGTAGAGCTAGCTTATTCAACTTTCTAGACGTGGGTTCAACTCCCACCATCTCCACCACGTAAAGTCGCGCCTTTGGCGCGACCACGTGGCGCAGCCACGAGGCGACGAAGTCGCTTTACGTGGTGCCCCGTGTTCCGTGTAGCGGAACTTTACGGGGCGAGACAAGAGTAATTATGTATTATATCGTTTACATCCTAGAAAATAGTAACAAAACTTGGTACACTGGTTTTACTACTAACTTAAAACAAAGAATAAAACAACACTTACAAAAAGTATCGCCCTTTACCGCCAAAAAATCCGGCTGGAAACTGATTTATGCAGAACTATATTTAAATAAAAATGACGCCCTGGGTAGAGAAAAATTTCTCAAAAGCGGTGCCGGCAAAAGATTCATCAAAAAACAGTTAAAAAATTATTTAGTAAATAAAAGTTAGTTACAAAAAAAATGCGTAAAAGTTATCATCGTCGCCCCGCTCCGATCGCTCAACCCCTTTATCGGGTTAACGAAAGAATTCGCGTACCACAAGTTAAATTAATTGATGAGAGCGGCCAAATGGTCGGCGTGGTTAGTATCGAAAAAGCCCTCCAGATGGCCCACGACGTCGAGATGGATCTCGTCGAAGTTTCACCCAAAGATAACCCGCCAGTAGTCAAAATTTTAGACTACGGCCAATTCAAATACCGCAAAGAAAAGGAACAAAAGCAACAAAAGACTAAACAAAAAGCTAGCGAGACTAAGGGTGTCCGTCTATCTTTCCGCATCGGCCAACACGACCTGGATATCCGTCTCAATCAAGCCAAAAAATTTTTAGAAGACAAGGATAAAGTCAAAATCGAAATGATGCTTAAAGGCCGCGAACGTCAACACGGCGACCAAGCCAGGGAAATTATTAATCAGTTTATCAAAAACCTAGGTGATGGAATCGGAATAGAACAACCGCTGACTAAACAAGGCGGTAAACTAATCGTCATTATTGCTCCTAAATTGTAAACCAATAATTAATGAGATATCTATATGTCTAAATTAAAAACCCATAAAAACGTTGCTAGCCGGATTAAGATCACAAAAAATGGTAAAATGTTTATTCGCAAGGGTGGCCAAGATCATTTTAATGCTCGCGAATCAGGCAAAGTCACTATAGCTAAAAGACGGAATCATCGTCTAGCCAAAACCGAAGAAAACACCATCAAAAAGCTTCTCCCGTATTCTTAACCTTTAAACTTGCTATTTAACTTTTTAAATTTGTTATTTTATGCCCCGAGTCAAAAGAGGAGTCCTCAGAATCAAAAAAAGAAAAGCTCTACGCCAAAAAGCTAAAGGTTTTCGCGGCCGGAATAAAAACCTAATCCGCATGGCCCGTCCGACGGTCACCAAAGCCGGTAAACAAGCTTTTGCTGGTCGCCGCGTCCGCAAACAAGAAATGCGCCAGCTTTGGCAGATTCGGATCAACGCCGCCGCCCGCCTACATGGTCTAACTTACAGCAAATTAATGGCTGGACTCAAAAAGAATAAAATTGACATCGACCGCAAAATTCTCGCTCAGCTAGCTAACGAACAGCCAAAGATTTTTACCGCTATCATCGAAGCTGCCAAAAAATAAACTTCAAACAAAAATCGGCCCGCTAAATATCGGACCGATTTTTATATTATTATTTTATTCATTAGCTGCCTTTTTATCCCTATCTGTCTCTAAACTATCAAGCAACAGTTCGCGTGCCTGAGGTAATAAATTTTTATTTTTACCCCGAGAATAAAGACGCATCTTCTCGGCAAAATCTCTTAACTTTTCTCTTGGCACCTTCAGACCATTGCCTAAATCAACTTCATCACCGGTCGGCGTTTGCCGAAAATTATTAAAAATTTGCTCCAAAACACTATTGGTTAAATAAGTAATTAATTCTACTTTGGGATTAATTTCTTTCTTAAAACCTGACTTAGCCCGAGCGGACTTATCAACTTCAGCACGACTAGCTTTAAAAATATTTAATAACTCATGAGTGATCGACTCAACATCAGTTTTTAAGCCAGCAGTTTTCAAGGCCGCCATCAAATCGCTATCGGCTTGAATTCGCTCATTTAAACTAGCGCGGTCCTCAGTCAACGAGGATAGAAGATTTAAAGCCCGAGTAGCGGCATTAAAATCCTTAAGATGTAAGGCGTCAACGAGACTACCACGGAATTGTTCCCATTCTTTTTCGGCCCGCTCCTGACGTTTATGAGCTAGCTCCTGACGTTTACGCAGATGAGCAACTTCCGTTTCCTCAGGAGTTAATCGTTTTTTCTCTGGCTTGGTGGTGCTAAACCAACCACCGACTTTTTCTTTTATACTGCCCCATAAAGTTTTTTTAGGTTGAGCCGCTCGATATTCAACCAACTGCTCGGCAACACTTTTAGCTGGTTTAGCGATTTTGGTCTCATCAATTTTTTCACTTAATATCCAATCTTTTAGAATAAGGCCGGTCCGATAAATATCATCCAATTTAGATACTCGGTCGCGTTCATCTTTGATTTGGCTCAAACCCTTAAAACTCTGCAACCATTCGAGACGCTGCGCGGCTAAATGTGCTGGTACGACTTTACCACCAAAGTCCCGCATTAATTCCAAAATCTGATCACGTAGAGCCTGCTCGGCTGGTGAATATTTTAATTCTTGTTTGGCAATATTATCAGCCGGCTGAGTCTCAATCTCTATTTCTATTTCTTCTGGCTGACCTTTCTTTTCGCTATCAAAGGGTCGTCCGCCACGGCGTTCGCGGATATTATTAACTGCCTCGGCCGAGGCCGGATATTCTGGATCGCCTGGTAAACTGCCCTCAAATCTTAACAACTTAGGCGCATCATGTCCTAACATTGGCTGGTTTTTACCGCCTTCGATCTTAGTCAATCTTGGTCTGGGTTGGATATCGCGTTCGGGATTAATATAGGCTTCAGCCATATTTTTAGCTAAAATTACTATTTTTTATACTTTTAATGTAACTTGTTGATAAGTTAATGTCAATCTGATACCAACCTTTACATGATACCACAAATATAAAAAATAGTCAAGTTTGACACCTTCATTTAATTAAAATATAATAAGGCCGAACTACTCAGAATTGACTTAAAAATTTTAAAAACAACCTGATGCTGGGTCCGTGGTGTAGTGGTTAACATGCCTCCCTGTCACGGAGGAGATCGCCGGTTCGAATCCGGTCGGGCCCGCCATTAGGTTGTTTTTTTGTTTCTAAAAAATTGAACCAACCAAAATACCAGGATACCAACAAAAATTATTGCCGAGACCAATTGCGCCCAACGCACGCCAAAAACCACTGGCGAGCTATCCAACCGCAAAAACTCCATATTAAACCTAACTACCGAATACAGCAGCAAAAAGCTCAGGGTAATATTTCCTCTACTCACCCATCTTTTATCCTCTGTCCGGCCTAATCTCCGACGATGCAGGAGCATCAACACGCCAAATACTATCAAATCAAGCAAACTCTCATACAAAAACGTCGGGTGAAAATATTCAAAATTCTGATACGCCGCTGGTCGGTTAAACCAACTGATACCAATCCCCCAAGGTAGATTGGTTGGCCGACCAAAAAGCTCCTGATTAAAATAATTACCCCACCGACCAATAGCTAAACTCAGCGGCACGGCGGTCGCTATGATATCAGTTAATAAACCAAAAGAATATTTCTTCTGTCGACAATAAAAATACAAAGTTACTAACGCGGCAATAATGGCACCATGGATGGCTAACCCACCCCGCCAGACCTTGATCACCTCCGACAAATGCTGGCTATAATATTCCCAAGAATACAAAACATAATAAATCCGCGCACCGATTAGGCCAAAAATGATTAAATAAAAAAACAAATCATAGGCCTGGTTGACTGGTAAACTATACTTTTTGAATAAATAAACCACTACTGCTAACCCAGCCAAAAACCCCAAAACTACCAACAGACCATACCAGTGGATGTTAACCGGCCCGAGGCTTAGTAAAGTCGGCGAAGGATAGTAACTATGGAACCAACTAATCATTTTTTTGTACCGCGATTAGATGCAAAATCTGCTGATTTAAACTCTGCCAACTGCTACCCAAGTTCTGCTCATTAATAAAAATAGCTGGCGCACTAGTCGCCCCTCGACTAGTAGCTTGTCCAGAATCAGCCGAGACGACCCTAGCAGTCGCCTGACTATCTAGACACTGATTAAAAACTGTCATTTCCAGACCTGAATCCTGGGCATAGCGTTTCAGATTATCACTACCAAAGGCCGGCGCTTTACGGAAGAGTATATCTGCATAAGGCCAAAACTTGTTCTGCTGATTGGCGCACTCAGCAGCGATCGCAGCTAAAAAAGTATCATTACTCAACGGCAAATAGCGAAAATCTAGTCTCACTTGATCGCCAAAAAGTTGTTGAATTTTTTTTATCTCTTCGGTTGCCTGTCGACAATGAGGGCAACTAAAATCAACGTATTCAGTAATCACGATCGTTGCCTCCTTGCCGCCCAAAAAAGGCCGATCGGTTTGTACTAGATCTTCTTGACTGGTTTTCACCGGCACCTTGCTACTAAGCCAAATTAAGGTAACAAAAATCAGGGCTAAGGTAATAAAAAAAATAAATTTAGTCTGGGGTTTAAGCATAGCTGTGATCAGTATAGCAAAAACTGGATTGATTTTCAAAAGTACACTAAAAAATATAAACCCAGCGGGGGCTTGGGGGCAAGCTAGGCGCTAAGTCCCGCCCCGGCCTTTTCTGATTACGCCGAGAGGCGGGACGGATAAGGCAAACCGTTGACTAACAATGAATTGCGCCTAGCTTGCCCCCAAAACTTTTTTTGATTACTTTTTTAGTTATAAAAAAGTAATTTTAGATAAAAAAAGTCCCCCGCCGAGTACACCACCAAAGCGCCGAAGCACTATGGAGTGACTAGACAGGGGCAGGGACAAAGTCCCTAGTTTGGGCGGTCAGGATTCTGACGGCGTGCGCGGATTTTGTCCGCGTCAGCCACCAGATGCGCCCAGTAGGCGTGCCACCTCTCCAGCCAGATAGGGCCGTGTTCCCGGATCAGTCCAACCCCGCCGATCGAGGCCGCAAAGATCACGGTGAAAAACGTCCAGTCCGGCCAGAAGCCGTAAAGCCACGCCGGCGCGAAACGCCAGCAAGACAGCACGGCAATGGCGAAGAAGAACACCGGAGTTCCCAGCCAGAAACCGACGAACAACCGGAAGTCATGGCTAGTGTGAATCACTACCCACTGGTAGATGTGGGAACGTCGCCAGGGGCGAGGCGACCATATCTTTTCCGTTGTTCGATGCAACTTCGGCCCATGGTAAGGCCGAATGAGCAGAACCAGACCGATGACCGTGGCGATGGCGCCAACGATAATCTGGTAGCTCCAGCCCTGCGGAGGCCGTGGCTCGCCCAGAACACCGGTCCAGTGGCTCCAAGCCACATAGACCAACCACAGCAACATCCCGCCGCCGAGGCTGAACCAGAAACCGACCGTCTGCTGCTTGTTCAGTTGCTTGGACACAGTAAACCTCCTTGCTCGATGATTGAGCGTAGGGACTACTCTTGGAACTGATTTATTGTACGCTACCATTTTTTATAATTACTGTCAAGCATAAATTCAAAACCACTTTCTAAAAATCTAAGAAAATAAACCCGGTTGGGGTCTGGGGAGAATACGGCGCAAAGTCCCGCCCCAACCTTTTCTGATTACGCCGAGGGGCGGGACGGGTAGAACGATAAAAAGTTGAACAATGAATCGCGCCTTATGAGCCCCAGAGCTTTTTTGTTACTTTTTTGGCTTCAAAAAAGTAAAGAGGCTTCGTAGATGGGAAAGAGATCCTTCGCTTCGCTCCTGACACATGGGTCAGGAGCTACACTCAGGATGACGAATTAAAAAATTCTCAATGACAACAAAAAACGGCCCCCTCGGACCGTTATTTTGAAATCTTGCTTTTTTTCTTGTCCTTCGGCTCCGCTCAGGACAGGCTTTATTGCTTTTTCAATTCTATAAACTCTGTACTGTGTACTAAGTACTATTTCATTTTACTCACGGCCTGCCAAGTTTTTAAAACTGAATCGGAAGTCAGCGATAACGAATCAATCCCGGCTTTGACTAAAAATTTAGCAAAGTCTGGAAAGTCCGATGGCGCTTGGCCGCAGATACCAATTTTGCGTTTGGCTCGATGGGCTTCTTTAATCACCTGCTTAACCATTATTTTGACCGCTTCATTGCGTTCGTTACCAACCGTAGAGACCAAAGTGGAATCACGATCAAGACCCAAAACTAATTGGGTTAAATCATTAGAACCAATTGAAAAGCCATCAAAAATCTTAGCAAACTCCTTAGCCAAAATAACATTAGACGGAATCTCGCACATCACATAGAGTTCTAAACCATGCTGACCGCGTCGCAGACCGTTCTGAGCCATGATTTTAACCACCTTTTGTCCTTCTTCTGGCGTCCGACAAAAAGGAATCATCACCGTCACATTAGTTAGACCCATCTCTTCGCGCACCTTTTTGATTGCCTGACATTCTAATTCAAAAGCCGGCTGGTAACTCTCACTGTAATAGCGCGACGCGCCCCGCCAGCCAATCATCGGATTTTCTTCTTTTGGTTCGTAGAGCTTGCCGCCGATCATCGTCGCGTATTCATTAGTTTTGAAATCCGAAGTCCGGACAATCACTGTTTTGGGGTAAAAACCAGCCGCCAGCCGGGCAATACCATGCGCTAGACGATCAACAAAATATTCCCGCTTATCTTCGTAACCAACGGTTAGTTTATCAATTTTATTTCTCAATCGCCGGTCTTTAATCTTCTTATAATTTAATAAAGCCAGAGGATGAACCTTAATATAATTGGAAAAAATAAACTCTAATCGAGCTAACCCCACCCCGTCATTAGGAATCTGACAATCAGTAAAGGCCAGCTCTGGGTTGCCAAGATTCATCATAATCTTGATTCTGGGCCGACCCAGTTTTTTAAGATTAATCTTGCGTACTTTGAATGGCAATAACCCTTGGTAAACATTTCCCCGCTCGCCCTCGGCGCAACTAACCGTTACTTGATCCCCATTTTTAAGTTTACGGGTAGCGTTTTTAGTGCCAACAATACAAGGAATGCCCAGTTCGCGGGAAACAATCGCTGCGTGAGATGTCCGGCCACCTTGATCAGTGACAATCGCCGCGGCCACTTTCATCACCGGTTCCCAATCTGGGTCAGTAATGGTGGTCACCAAAACTTCGCCACGCTTAAAACGACTAATCTCTCTGACATTTTTGATTACTCGCACGCCACCTTGACCGATCTTAGAGCCAATAGCCAAACCAGACAAAATCGCCTTGCCTTTATGAGTTAAATAGTATTCTTCAAAAATATTCTGGTCCCGGGTTGACTCCACTGTTTCCGGCCGCGCTTGAACGATATAAAGCTTTTTATTCAGACCATCCTTAGCCCATTCAATATCCATGGGCATCTTATAATGCTGCTCAATAATTTGCCCCCACTTAGCGAGTTGATCGATCTCTCGATTATTCAAAACAAAACTCTGCCGTTGCTTTTTGGGCGTATTGATATTAATTGTCGCACCAGTCAAACCAAATTTATTTGCATAGATTAATGTTTTCTCCTTACTGCCTAGCTCTTTAGAAATAATCGCGTTGGTTTTTTTAAAATATAAATACTCATCAGGGACTACTCGGCCCTTAACGACATTTTCCCCCAGCCCCCAGGCCGCATCAATCATCACCACATCGCGAAACCCCGAATCAGTATCCAGAGTAAACATTACGCCCGACGAGGCTAAATCCGAACGCACCATTTTTTGCACGCCAACGGAAAGAGCCACCTGATTATGCAAAAAACCCTTATCCACTCGATAAGAAATCGCTCGATCAGTAAATAGTGAAGCAAAACAACGCTTGCAAGCTAGTAGAATATTCTCTTTACCTACGACGTTTAAAAAAGACTCTTGCTGACCAGCAAAAGAAGCGCCGGGCAGATCTTCAGCGGTTGCTGACGACCGCACGGCCACACTGCCACCGCCAAGCTTTTTATAATCAGCCAAAATTTGTTTTTCCAGATCGGCTGGCCAAGCACCAGCTAAAATCAGTTGTCGGATCCGATTGCCGCGTCGGCTGAGATCTTTAACTTGCCTAATATTTAAACCAGCCAAAATTTGTTTGATTGGTTTTTCCAAAGAATTAAAGCGTAAGAAATAACGATAAGCCGCGGCCGTAATGGCAAAACCATCAGGAATACTAATACCCCGTTTAGTCAGCTTATTATACATTTCACCTAACGAAGCGTTCTTGCCGCCGGCTAAAGCTAGATCACCAATACCAATTTCCGAAAACCACAAGATTAATTGGTCTCTTTTAAACATAGATATTTGTTCCAAATAACAAATGGCAAATATCAAATATCAAATATCAAATATCAAATATCAGCAATCTTCACCAGATTAAGATTCTCCTTGCTACCGACTGGATAAGCCGAGGCAATGATAATTTTATCTCCCTTTTTACCAATTTTTTCTTGATGAACTAGGCTCACCGCCTGCTGAATCAATTTATTGAGGTTATTTTGAACTTTGATTAATCGAGCTTCCACTCCCCAGACCAAAGTTAATTGTTGCTGAGTGGCCTGATCTTCGGTCATCACCAAAATTTTAGTCTCCGGCCGAAAGCGAGCAATGATTCTCGCCGTATGGCCAGAATTAGTCGCGGCCACAATAGCTTTGATATGTAATTTTTTAACCAGATGGTGGATCGAATCCGCCGCCGCTACCGCTACCGACTCATAAGCTGGCAAGCTAGTTTCGAGTAAATCATCATAAGGAGAACTCTCGGTTCGACTAATAGTCTTAGCCATAATCGTTACGGCCTCGACTGGGAAATTACCCGTGGCTGTTTCGCCCGAAAGCATCACGGCATCGGTGTGGTCAATAACGGCATTAGCAACATCCGAAACTTCGGCCCTAGTTGGCCGAGGGTTAACCATCATTGATTCGAGCATCTGGGTGGCCACAATCACCGGCTTGGCTACGGCCAAACATTTTTCAATAATTTTCTTTTGAATTAACGGGATCTGCTGCGCTGGCAACTCAATACCCAGGTCGCCTCGCGCGACCATTACGCCATCAACTACGGCCAAAATTTGATCAAAATTATCGACTGCCTCTCGTCGCTCGATTTTGGCCATCACCTTAACTTGACTATGCGGCTGGTAGGTTTTAATTAATTTTCTTAAGGCAACCACATCTTTGGCTTCTTTAACAAAAGACAACGCCACCCAATCAACATTTTGCTTTAGGCCAAAACGCAAATCTTCTTTATCTTTGCTAGTAATTACATCGGCCTGAATTTTGACCCCAGGTACGTTCATCCCCCGGAAAGAAAAAATCGTCCCGCCCCGAACTACTACGCAAGAAATCAACGATGATAGTTTTTTAACCTTACGAACTTTTAGCTCAATTAAACCGTCACTAATCAAAATCTTGGAGCCGGGTTTGACCTCTTTAACTAAAGCCTCATATTGGATCGGCAAAATTTTATCGCTCGAAGCCGCTAGTAATTGATAGTTAATCTTTGATTCGGGGATTAGAATAACCTTATCACCGCGCGCAATACTCAGACCAACTTGAGGCAATTTACCCACTCGAACGCGTGGACCCTGCAGATCCTGTAACAGCCCGACTGGCTGACCAAGCTTCCAACCCACCTCGCGGATATTTCTAATTAACAGTTCGTGATTTTTATAATTACCATGAGAAAAATTAAGCCGAGCCACATTCATGCCGGCATTAATCATTTTTTCCAAAACTACCCGGCTTTCCGAAGCCGGCCCAATGGTACAAACAATTTTTGTTCGTTTAGTCATAGCATCTCTCCGTCATTGCGAGCGGAGCGAAGCAATCTCCCGGGTAACCAACCAGATTGCTTCGTCGCTTTGCTCCTCGCAATGACAATATAGCTTTATAAATTAATCTTCTCGGCGTAATTACCAATTATTGGCATCTTCCAATACTCACCATTGAGAACTTTGACAATACCAATGATTGACACGACGACAAACACGATGGTGAATAGTGGCAGTAAAAACCAAACCAATGAGCAAACTACTTCCAGGGCAAAAAGAATTAAGCCCTGTTTAGCGTGGAATTGGGCAAATTTACTCTCTTTCTTGCTAAGCAGCGGCACTAAACATAGTACCCAAAAATAGCTTAAAGCAGCGACGATCTTATTATCGTCAATGTCTTTTTGGTCAACACTATTGACCTTCTTTTCTTCGGCCATATTATTGCTCCTTATTGGTGGAAGATTGTGAGCCTTCCCCGATTTTATTTTTTATTTGAAAAATTCTACTCACCAGCCAGGCCAAAATTAGACCCACTAAAGCCGTCAAAACCGGCTCGACTATCAAATTAACAATTTGCCACCAGCTAAAAAACCAAATTGATTTCAAAATAGCGACTAACAAACCAAGGCCTAACCCAGCAATCGCCGCGGCCGTCATCGGATGACGAACGTCGGCTTTCTTTTCTTTACTGATTACCCAACTAATATAAATAGCAACAATAATCTTAACCCCCCAGCTCAAATAGTTTAGAACTGCTTTGGACCAATCTAAAAAGCTAACCAAGCTAATCAGATAGAAAAGCGAGATAACCAAAAACCCAATAAAAAAAGGTTTCCTAATTACCTTCAAATAAAAACGCAAATCTTTAGCTTCTTCGGCTTCTTGCCAATAGTTTTGTTCGGCAATCATAGGTTTAAGGTAACCTCATTATAACATAAAATCAATCTGCGTGGTACTAACATAAGTATGCGGTATGCAGTATGCGGTATACAGGGACTAAACTCCACCATTCGTGTAGATTAACCCCCGCATACTGCATACTAATCCCTGCATACTACTAAAAACCCCACCGTCCTAGTTAACAGGAAATCGGCGGGGTCTTAGAAAAAACTTTAAATTTTAGCAACCTACATTCCCATATCCATGCCGCTCGGCCCTTGGCTCTCACGGCAACAGCTCTTTTTATCAGGTAAATCAGTAACCACCGCTTCAGTAGTAATAAAAAGTGAAGCAATTGAAACAGCATTCTGCAACGCCGTCCGGGTAACTTTAGTCGGATCAATAATGCCAGCCGCGACCATGTCGCCATATTCATTAATGGCCGCATTATAACCGTGATTACCCTTGCCTTTTCTCACTTCTTCCGCTACCACTGCGCCATCTTTACCAGCATTCTCAGCAATCTGGCGCAAGGGCTCTTCAAGCGACCGTTTCAAAATATTAAGACCAATTTTTTCATCACCTTCCAATTTAAGATCGTCCAAAACGTGTAAAGCGCGAATTAAGGCTACCCCACCACCAGGAACAATTCCTTCTTCAACCGCGGCCTTAGTGGCGTTAAGCGCATCTTCAACTTTAAACTTAATTTCTTTCATTTCACTCTCAGTAGCCGCCCCAACTTTGATTACAGCCACGCCGCCAGCTAGTTTAGCTAATCGCTCGCGTAATTTTTCTTTATCAAAATCCGAATCAGCTAATTCTAATTCTCTCTTAATCTGACTGACACGATCTTTAATCTTATTTTTTTCACCCTTACCACCGACAATCGTTGTATTTTCTTTGGTGGCAATTACCTTGGCTGCGCTGCCCAAATCTTCGATGGTAGCATTCTCTAACTTTAAACCAACCTCCTCAGTAATTAATCGGCCATTGGTTAGGATCGCCATATCTTGCAGCATCTCCTTGCGACGATCACCAAAACCCGGAGCTTTGATGGCTAGAGCACTAAAAGTACCGCGCAATTTGTTCACTACTAAAGTCGCCATCGCCTCACCATCGACATCATCAGCAATAATTACTAATTCTTTGCGGCCGCTCTGGACCACTTTTTCCAGTAATGGTAATAGGTCGGATAGTGCTGAAATCTTACGGTCGGTTAATAAAATATAAGGGTCATTATACTCAGCTTTCATGGTCTCGGGGTTGGTGATCATATAGGGCGAAACAAAACCTTTATCAAACTGCATACCCTCAACTACTTCCTTCTGAATACCAAAAGACTGAGATTCTTCTACCGTAATCACGCCATCATTACCCACTTGTTCCATTGCTTCAGCGATCACTTGACCAATCTCGTCGCTATTAGCCGAAATAGAAGCCACCTGGGCAATCTCCGCCTTACCGGCCACCGGCTTAGAAATTTTTTGTTGTAATTCCTTAACAATAGCTTCCACACCTTTTTCTAAACCATGACGAATAGCCATGGGGTTAGCACCAGCGGCTACGTTCTTAAAGCCCTCATTAACCAAAATTTGGGCCAAGATTGTCGCAGTGGTCGTACCATCGCCGGCTACATCATTAGTTTTACTGGCCACCTCTTTGATTAGATCGGCGCCAACATTCTCGAATTTGTCTTCCAGCTCGATTTCTTTAGCAATCGTCACACCGTCATTAGTAATTGTCGGCGAACCAAAGCCTTTATCCAGAATAACATTACGGCCGCGAGGACCGAGAGAAACTTTAACCGTATCGGCCAATTTATCAACGCCGCGCTTAATCGCCGCGCGCGCTTTTTCATCAAATAGTATTTGTTTAGACATATTTTTTTATCATCATCCCGACCAGTCCGCCGGCGGCGAACGAGTGGGGTCTATTTTACAATTAATTTATTTATAAAACTGCAATGATATCGCCCTCAGAAATAACCAATAACTCCTCACCATCAACTTTGATCTCATCCGGCGAATATTTTTTAAACATCACTTTTTCACCAACTTTGACCGACATCGGCGCTCGGGAACCATTATCCAAAAGTTTGCCTGGACCGATGGCTAGTACTTCGCCCTGCTCGGGCTTTTCTTTATCCATGGTATCGGGCAAAACAATACCGGCTTTGGTCGCTTCGACTTCGCGAATTGGCCGAACAATCACGTGATCATGTAGCGGTTTAACATTCATATTTTTTCCTATTAATTAATTAGAACCTGTTAGCACTCCGAAAGGTTGAGTGCTAAGGTGTAGATTATTTTAGCACATTAAAAAAAGCCGTCAAGGCCCAAATTGTCCAATCTCAACCAAAAAATGAGTATTTTATTCAGAACTAGCCAACCCCCACCCCGCCGCTACCCACCAAAGCGTCACACCAAAATATAAGCTCCAAAAAGAGTGATCGAAAAACGCCAAAAACAGCAAAGCCAAAAATGGTAGTTTAACCAACCAGTTCCCTTTCCTTCCAAATACTAAATAACAAATAACAAATAAACAGAGCAACAACCCCACCACGCCTAACTCCGCTAAAACCAATACGTAGACATTGTGTACCGGCTGATACAACCATGCGCCAAATGAATTATCAACTTGCTGATAAACTGCTAAAGTATAATTACCCATACCTACACCCGAGGACCAGTGGCTCTTGATCAAATCAACACTTTGGCCATAAAGGGCCATCCGACTTTGGCTAGAAAGCTGATCCAGCCGACTGCTATTGGTTAGCCGTCCCCAAATTAATGGATAAACCATCAAACTGATAATGACCGTCCAGATAAAACCAATAACCAACAGCTGCCGAGTCAACTGGGTCTCGGCTCGGCGTTTTTTATCAAAAAAACTAATAATCAAATAATAAATAATAGCAACTCCTCCCACCAGCCAAGCTGACCGAGAGAAGGTAAAAATTAAACCAGGAATAACCAATAGCAGACCCAACAATACAAAATTTCGCTGACCTTTGTTTTTTACTCCCAAACTAAGGTACAAAATTAAAATTAACGCCACCACTAAAAAAGCCGCCAACATATTAGGATGAGGCAAACTGCCATAAGCCCGCAACCAGCGCTGATCGCCCACTTCAACCACTGAAACGCCCAAATCGCTGGCAGTCTGAGTCGCCATACCCAACCACTTGGAGCCCCAAATATATTGGGTCATAAACTGATAGCAACCCAATAAACTCTGAATGGCTGCGGACATCACTAAAACCACAGCGGCCTTTTCTTGCTTAGCAAAACTAGTAATGAGAAAAAATAAAACAACCCCTTCTAAAAAAATCGTGCTATGGTACCAAGCTAAATTCTTATCGGCTGACCAAATTATGGTTATTAGCGACCAAACAAATAATAAAAACATCACCCCTGGCAATAGATTCTCCCGCCGAAAAATCTTTCGCCAGCTGCCTACTGCATACTGCCTACTACCTACTGCATAAATAATCCCTAACACCACCGCCGCCGCCCAAATAACTTCCAACCCATATAGGCTCTGCCGTCCATATTCCCAAACTCCGCGCAATAAACCATCACCCAAATTAGCCTCGCGATAAATCCACCGCGTTTGCCAGGGCAAAAGAAAAATAAAAAGATAAAGTAACCACTCGATGGCTTTCCTAAATCTTACTTGGTTAAACATAGTTAAAAGGTTAAGGGTTAAGGGCCACAAATATTAACCCTTAGCCTTTAACCCTTAACCCTCTATTCCGCGAACTCGCTCTTGCCAGTTTTGATAATATCCCCGCCGCCGGTCATTGGCAATTAATTTGATTACTCCTTGTCTAATTACTACCCCCTCGTTCTGGACCATCAAATTTTTTAAATTCTGGGGCAAATGTTTTAATTGCCAATTCTTTAGCCCTGTCTCCCAAAAATTAAAACTAAATTTCCACTCACTAAGCTGTTTGAAAAACCGACCAAACCAACCCAATCTAACCACCCGCTCCAAATTGGGCTCAACACCCAGACTATTACCTAAGTATTTTTTCAACCACAGATTATTCTGGCGCAATTTTTGATAATATCCGCCACGATCATAAACCGGATAAAGCTGCTCCAACCAATAAGTTAAATAAATGTCTTCCGGCGCCAAAGCTAAAGATTCTAAATTTAGATAATTTTCATCTACCCAAAAACTTAAACAAAAAGCATTTTGACTTTTCCCTGGCGCTGGTCGCCGACCCAAAATTTTAAGTATTAATAAAGTAAAAAACCGCGTTGTCCAGACTTTACCTTTGGCCGCGACGATAAACAAATCAATATCACTGGCTAAACTCGCGTTACTATAGGCTAAAGTATTACAAACTGCAATTAGCCGAACAAACGGCAAACAAGCTAAAAGTTTAGCCACCTTTTTAACTAATTTAAATTTAACTTCAGCAATTTTATAACGCTCCTGACGCTCTGTAACTGCCTCGGCCGAATCTAAAAAATAAAAACCCTGCTGGGTCTTTATTCGCGAACTATTGTCCAAAACAGCCATCACCTCTCCCAAACTGACCGCTGACTGTTGGCCACTAGCCACTGGCCACTGGCTGCTATAGAGATACCGCCAAACTTCCATCGCTGTTAAGGGATAACCAAAAATAGCAAAAAAAGCTAAAGTTTGTAAAACACTTTTTTCTAGATCGGAATTAGACATGATCTTATTTATCAGCTAAATTGACCGTCGGCGAGGTGGCCTCTTCTTTAGCTATTTTAGATACTATTTCTTTTTCTTTGATACTATCCAAGACGCTATCATCAACTGTAATTTTATCAGCAGTAATGGAAACAATCTGGCTCCGATGAATCAACAGAGTATCAGTAAAAAAATTTTTAATTACACTCTGGCTTTTGACACAATAATTGATAATCAACTGCTCATCAATGTCGATCTCTAGATTATCAACCCGACCAAGCAGTTTACCACTTTTGGTATAAACAGAGAGCTTAATTAATTTTTTACCCTCAATCAACATAAACTATTTTGGTGAGTCAATAACCACCGGCAGCTCCTCTTGTTTTTTACTTTTACGGAAAAAGTAGAGTTGCTGTAAGGCCATTAGTAAAGTAGTCACAAACCAATAAAGGGTTAACCCACCGGGTAGCGAAGCACCAATTACTACGGTAATTAGAGGCATCATATAAACCATCTGCTTATTCATAATCGCCATCGTATTTTCATCTTTAGCACCAGGTAAAACTTTGCCATCAGCGGTTTTGGGTGGTTTTTGCACCATTAACATTTTACTTTGCCAAAACTGAGCCGCGCCGGCTAAAACTGCTAAAACAATCTGCGGTTTAGCTAAATCTACCAAACCCAAAGATACGGGATTGATACTCCCTGGATTTTGAACGAAAGGATAAAGCAAATCCAGGCTACCACCGCCCAAACCAGAACGAAACACTTGATAAACAGCAATCAAGAAAGGAAATTGGATCAGAATCGGTAAACAAGATGAGAAGGGGTTAACCTTTTCTCGTTTATAAAGCTCCATCATTTCCAATGACAGCTTTTCTTTATCATCTTTATATTTGCGTTTTAATTCTTCGAGCTTGGGCTGCAGACTCTGCATCGCCCGCTGTGAACGGATGGACTGCAGAGAAAACGGATAAAGAATCAATTTGATTAAAACAGTTAGAATAATAATGGCAATACCAATATCATGCCCCGGGACAACGTCGTAGATGAAAACTAGGGCATTAAATATAGGCTGATACAAAAAAGTGTGATAAATACCGGCCATGATTTTAGTGATTAGTAGTTAATAATTTAGTAGCTTCGCCTAAAGGGCGATCCGCCTTTGGCGGAAGTGACTGATTCACCTAGCCAAACACTTCGCCTTTAACTCTTGCTACTTTTCGTTTTCTTCGACTTCTTAGGCTTGGTAATTTCTTCGGTCGTTTCGGGAGCCTCTTTAGCTTTCTTCGCTGGAGCTTCAACTTTTTCTTCAACCTTATCTTCAGTCTCCTCCTTAACCTCGGCCGCTACTTTAGCCGCTTCAGCTGCTAAACCTTGGGCTATCTCTTCTTCACTGAGAACCCGTTTTTGGCCATCGCGGAACTCAACAATATTAATTTTATAACCAGTTAGATGAGCAGCCAAACGAACATTTTGACCTTGTCGGCCGATAGCCAAAGACAACTGTTCCGACTCAACTGTTACCACGGCTTCTTTTTCTTGTTCATTAATCTCAACACCCAAAACCTTCGCCGGTAACAGCGAATGGCTAACAAACTCGACTGGGTTTTCTGACCATTCAATAATATCAATTTTTTCTCCACCGAGTTCACTAATAATTGTTTGAACGCGCGCACCGCGCTGGCCGACGCAAGAACCAATTGGATCAATATTTGATTCTTCAGTAAAAACCGCCACCTTACTGCGAGCGCCAGCTTCACGGGCGATACTTTTAATCTCAATCGAGCCATTAGCCACCTCGGGTATTTCGATCGAAAAAAGTTCGCGGACGACTTCCTGACTCCGCCGGGATAGAATAATCTCCGGACCTTTACTGCCCATTTCCACGGACAAAATATAAACTTTCAATCGCTCGCCAATACTATAACGTTCACGCTCAATCTGTTCTTCAGTTGGCAGAAGACCAACTGCCCGACCTAAGTCAATAAAAACCGCCTGGGGTTCGCGTCGTTGGACTACGCCGGTTAAGACTTTGCCTTGCTTGTCTTTAAACTCATCAAAAACAGTTGCTCGTTCGGCCTCGCGTAGTCGTTGAATAATCACTTGTTTGGCTGTCTGCGCGGCCATTCGGCCATAAGCTTCTGGCACCTGCAATTCTACCCGGATCTCATCGTTAAGCTCGGCGTCAGACTTAATCTCTCGCGCATCAGTTAACGTAATATGCAATTTGGGATTAAAATGTAATTCTTCCTCTTCGCCTTCAACATATTCTTTATATTCTCGAGCTGGCAGTTCCTCGCCGCGGGCTTTAGCTTCCTCGGCCAAACGCGCCTCCTCTTCAGCCTTAGCAGCCAGCTCATCTTCGACCACGGTTTTAACATCAAAAACCCGCGAGCCACCGGTCTTACCGTCAAACTCGACTTTAATATTCTGATTTTTTTGGCCAAAGTCTTTACGAAAAGCGGCGGCTAGAGCCGACTCAATCGTCGCTACCACTGATTCAACGGAAATGCCCTTTTCTTGAGCAATCTGCTGAATCGCGGCCATAATTGGTGCTGCCATAGTTTTATGCTTAATTTTATTTAATTATAGAGAAAAACAGGAAAAATAGCTAGTTAGAGAAACAAAAAATCACTCTGAGTTTAGAGTGATCTTAATAATCCAATTATACCAAAAGATCATAATTTGTCAAACTAAAACTGATTTTTTCCCAATGATCAACTATACTGATCCCAACCAAACCGATTTGCCAATCATCGGCCTCGATCCGCCGCCGATCCAGGTAATGTTTAATCGCCCGCTGCAGCCGTTGCTTCTTGCGCTGATCAAAAGCTTCTTCGGGACAGCCAAAATCAGCGGTTAGCCGCGTCTTGACTTCAATAAAAAATAATTGCTGATCTTTTTCCGCAATAATGTCAACTTCCCCTTCGCGGCAATGATAATTGCGCTCTAAAATAATAAATCCCTGCCGGACCAAAAATCGACTAGCTTGCTCTTCGCCCCAATATCCAATTTTTTGCTTATGGTTCATATTTTAAAGTCTCACACAATAATAAACCCGGCAGGGGCTTGGGGGCGTTTGCGGCGCGTAAGCGCACCCCCGACCGATAAGACAATGCTGAGGGGGTGCGCTGGGTAGAACAAACTAAAAGATAAACAGCGCTCGCGCCTCAAACGCCCCCAAAGCTTTTTTAGTTACTTTTTTGGCTTCAAAAAAGTAACTAACCAAAAATCCCACCTCTCGATGGGACTTTAACATAGCAATTATTAAATCTTCCTAAACTATTTTTTCTTGGGCAAATACTGTTTAAAGCTCTCAATCTTTTTTTGCTCAGTCAAGCGTCTGGGTAAATCAACCACAGTAAACTTAATAATTTTGATCAACCAAAATACAGCAATGACTAACCAAATCAGTAACCAAAATCGGCTGGACAAGTATGGCGCCTCTTCAAAAAAGAAAAATAGAATAACAAAACCAACCAAGCCCAGAGTAATCAAAAAACTCTGAATTTTTTTGAATAGTTTAATATAAATCCGGTCTTTCTTACTTATCCTGCCTAACAACCAAAAAATAATCGCCCCAACTAAGCAAATAGCAAAAATAACAACCAATAATTTAAAAGCTGCTGGAGCCATTTGGCCAGGGTCTTTTTGAAACCAAAAATTCCAAGTTAATAAGACATGAAAATCAACATTTTGCATATACATAGTACTTATTACTCAGTGCCCAGTACTTTAGTAAATTAATTAGTGGCCTTTACGTACTGTGTACTGGTTACTGGATTATTACTTAGTAAATAACAACCCGAAGTGATAATTACCGGCATCAAAATCCTCAACTAACTTTAGGCCCATTTTTTCCACCAGTTGAATGATCTCCTGCTTGTTAACCCGGTTCTCGGGAATCGGTCCAAAGTTGGTGCTAAGATTACCCCAATCAATAATTAATAATCGCCCACTAGGTTTAAGTACACGCACCGCTTCGTTAATAATCCGATCTGGGTGCGGCGACTGAAATAAAATATTAATTAGCAAAGATTCATCAGCGCTATCATTGGGTATGCCGGTGGATTTATAGACCTCCAAATTAGCCCAGACGGTCTTAATGTTTTTAATCCCATCAACGCGAGCGTGGTTATTAACCCCCTCGAGGACTAAACGACGAATATCAACCGCATATACCAAACCTTCTTTATCCACCAATGTACTAGCCGGAAAAACAAAATGGCCAACACCGCCAACACCTAAATCAGCCACTACATCACCCCTTTTGACACCGGCCTTGGCTAAAAGCTGTTTAGCATCTAATAGCTCACTGCCACCTGATAAATTAGACATATGGTTATTTTTTTAAAAAATTAATTATTAATCATAAAAAGCCGACTAAAAATCCCCAAAATTATCCCCTCAATTAGCCCGGTCATGTAGAGAATCGCCAAAAAAATAACCGCCAAGCCAATTAATTTATAAAAAATTCGTGTGCCGCCCTCAGTGCCAAGTTTAGCCTCAGCCCAGGCCACGGTGCCAAAATTTTGTAAAATCCACTCTGACTTCCAGACAATCACAAAACCAATCGCCATACCAAGGAAGCCAAAAATTATTCTCGTCATATTAATATATATTGATAAATACTTTATAGACAAAATCCGTCTGCCGTCCTCTACCACTATAAATGGGCGGTAGAGGATTCGAACCTCTGACCTTCTCGGTGTAAACGAGACGCTCTAACCAGCTGAGCTAACCGCCCATGGTGCCGTGGGAGGGAGTCGAACCCTCACGGCTAAAACAGCCACAGGCCCCTCAAGCCTGCATGTCTACCAGTTCCATCACCACGGCAAAGATTACCAAACCAAAACAGTTTTGATTGCCATACCCGGAAGAGTCCACCAACGCTCTCGCCCCGTAAAGCGAGCGAAGCGAGCCTCTACGGGGTTCCATCACCACGGCAAATGCTATTCTTCCATCGAGATAGCGTCAACTGGACAGTCTTGAATAGCTTGCCTAATTTTATCAGAATACTTGGCGTAGTCAACTCCGGCTTTAGCCTGGGATTTACCCTCGGCCGTTAGCTCAAAAACTTCCGGGCAAGTAGTGACGCAAGCCCCGCAACCGATACATTGGTCTTGATTAACTTTAACGTTCATATATTTAGTGTGTAGTACACAGTGCCTAGTACATAGAAATTCCAATCCACCATCGTGGAATATAAATTACTATATACCAGGCACTCTGCACTATTTTATTTTACAGAATTCTTTGACTTTGTTAATTAAAGTCGCCGGCGTAATATCCGACTTGATATAATAAGCCTCTGCTCCAGCCTTAACCGCTTTTTTCATATCCTGCTCCTGGGCGGAGTTAGAAAAAACAACAATCGGGGTCTCGGCCGTATTAGGATCAGCTTTTAAAGCCTTAATTGCTGATAAACCATCCATAGCGGGCATCACCATATCCATCAAAATTATATCAACCGGCTGCTGTTTAGCGATCTTGAGACCCCAAGCACCATTCTGGGCCACGGCCACAGTGCAACCCTCTTTTTCTAGCCTCAGCTTATACATATCAATAATAGCTGGCTCATTCTCAATAATCAAAACCCTAATCCCCTGACAAATTGGTTTATTAGTCCTCTCAACTGACGGGGCATTCTTTTGGCCCTTGCCCTTAACGTCGCTCTGACCATTGGCGGCAACATTAAGCTTTTTGACTACATAATCAACTAACGAGCTAGGTGTCAAATTAGCTTTAATGAGAAAATCTTCGGCACCCATTTTCAAACCATGTTGAATTTCTTCCTGTTGACCCAAATTACTAAAGATCACCACCCGTATGTCCTTAGTGACCGGATCTCCTTTTAACTCAGCCAAAACAGCAAAGCCATCCATCTCCGGCATGACTAAGTCTAGCAGAATTAAATTTGGCTTTTCTTTTTTGGCGATTTCAATACCGGCTTTACCACGGTCGGCAGTTAAAATGACTAAGCCCTCCTTTTCAAAACGTAAACGATACATATCAAGTAACGCCTGCTCGTCTTCGATCAAAAGGATTTTTATCATATATTTTGCTATTTAACTGTTTTAACCTTTTTGCTAACAATCGGCAAGCTGACGACAAAAGTACTACCCTTATCCGGGCCATCACTTTCGGCCCAGATTTTGCCGCCGTGGGCTTCAACGATCTGTTTAGCGACAAAAAGCCCCAAACCAGTTCCTTCGGTATGAATTAAACCGACCCCCTTACCACGAGAAAATTTTAAGAATAAATTAGACATATCATCGGCTGTAATTCCCATGCCAGTATCCGCAACTTTGAGCAACAAATTGTTACCATCTTGATTTAAATAAACTCTAATCCCGCCTTTGCTGGTGTATTTGACACTATTATCCACTAAATTCATAAAAACCTGACGTAATTTTTCGCTATCAAAACTAATCGGCGGCAATTTTTGCGCCGGCAAATTATATTCTAAATAAAGTTTTCGTTTATCAGCATTCGGTTTAATCTCTTCAACTACGCTCTGGACTAGTTCCTCCAGCTGACCCTTAGCCATACTATACTGCATCCGACCGCTCTCAATTCTAGAAATATTAAGTAAATCCTCCACTAGATTAATTAACCGCTGATTGCTCTCATAAACTTTGTGCAACGACTCGACCTCAGATGGTGTTAATTTGCCAAACGACCCTTCCAGCATCATGGAGATATAACCCTTAATCACCGTCAACGGCGTACGAAGCTGATGTGAAGCAATGGAAATAAACTCCGACTTAGCCTGATCAAGCTTTTTAAGCCGATGGTTAGCCATGCGCAACTGTCGAGTTGCTTTTTTGACCTCATCTTCCAAAGTAATATTAAACTGCCGCACCTCTTCATACATCTGAGCGTTCTCAATCGCCACCGCTGCCTGCGGGCCACCAATCTCTAATAGCCGGATATCCTCCGCGCTATAAATATCGCCTGATTTTTTGACACCCAAAACAAAAATGCCAATCAAAATGTCTTTGGAAAATAAAGGCAAAAATATCTCCGCGCCCAGTTTGTCTAATCGTTCTAATAATTTGCTTAATATTTCCGTACTGCTATTATAACTATCGCCGCCCTCCACCCGCCGCTTGAGTTCGGATAAAACCAATAGCTGCCGGTTATTACGCAAGTACTGAATAAACGGATCAGCCGAGAGAAAACTAGACTCAACCGGCAACGCCTCATCTTTGCGCGCTGCGGTTCGCATCAAACGATAAATCTCGCCCTTTTTATCCAAGAGATAAATCTCCTGTGTGCTAGGATGAAACGTCTGCTCAATAATATACTCGACATCAGTAAAAATATGCTCTAGCTCAATTGAGCTAGATAGCGCGTTAGCTAAATCAGCCAAAACATCCTGGGCATTATAATCCGCTTTGAATAAAAATTTGTTGGTCGCCTTTTGTAAAAAGCCCTTTAACGGCTGAAACCCCAAAACAATCAAAACCGAAGTAACAACGCTAGTCGCGAATAAAGAATAGCGTCCCAGATAGTGACCAAAGGTTTGTCCCAAAAAAACTACC